>Ga0179593_1424444_pt1 | contig 47337 bp, 61 predicted proteins | sample CZODoug2_1_08_16_FD_185931 | JGI IMG/M metagenome (GOLD analysis project Ga0179593, IMG submission 185931) | Vadose zone soil fungal communities from Angelo Coast Range Reserve, California, USA - CZODoug2_1_08_16fungal (PacBio error correction) | ecosystem: Environmental > Terrestrial > Soil >... | reverse complement strand
TTGCATACCAAGTGAAGAAAAAACCCAAAGTTTTTTCCTTTTGCTCGGTTTGAAACTCTCGTTGTTTCCTCTTTTTACCAAAAACGGGCCCCCCCTGCCTTTGGTCTTGCAATTTGTCCCACAACAATTTTTTCCCGGACTTTCCCAGTTTTTTTTCTTGTTTGGGTTGGGTTGTGTAGACTGGGTATTGGGTTCAAAAAAGCCTCTGTTTTTTTTTGGTTCGGGGTACACGGCGACCAAGTGTTTTGGGGCCCCCCCTTTTTTTCCCAAAAGCGGGGTGGTTTCGCCTCTTCCCCCTTTTGTGTGTGTGCTTCCCCAAAAAACAAAAAACCCACCCGGTGGGCCAACTTTTCTCAACACCACCCCCCCCCCCTTTTTGCTTTTGTTTTTTTTTTTTTTTTATTTTGTTGTAAGTTGTTTTTTTTGGGTCGTTTTTTTTAACCCAGGTCCCACCTACTTTTTTTCTCGTGGACATTTTTTCTTGCTTATAGGTGTTTTTTTTTTCCCGTGGTTGCAAACAGGTTATCTTTGTTTTTTTCCCCCGGGGGGGGCAAATACAAAGGTGGTGTTTGATTGGGTTTCCCCCCCCCGAGTTTTGCAAAACAAAACCAAAACACAAAAACTTTGGTTTTTTCCCGTGGTTTTCCTTAAAAAAAATACAATTGTTTTTTCCTTTCTCTTTACCCCCACCAGGTTGGGGCCGGGGTGGGTTTTTTGGTATGTTTTTGGGGGTTGGGGGTCCACAAACCCTTGGTTTTCCCCCCCCCCCCCCCCCATCCCCACCAAGTTGGGGTTTAACAATAATGTACTCTTTCTAAGGGGGGCCCCCCCTTCCTTTTTTGTGTGGGGGCGTGTGGTCGCCAAACCCCCCCCCTTTTTAAACAACCCCCCACCGTTTTTTTTTTTTTTTGGCTTTTTTTTGTAAACCCCACACCCTGGGGATGGTTTTTTTTTTTTTTTTTGGTTCCCCTGGCGGGGGTTTTCACCCTTTTTTTGGTTTCTTCCAGTGAGTTTGTTTTTCAGTTTTTTTGGGTTTTATTTGGTTTTTGTTTTTTGTTTTGGTTGTTTTTTTTGGTTCCCCCTGGTTTTTTTGAAACTTTTTTTTTTTTGTATTTTCTTAAAACAAAACTTTGGGGGACCGGTTTTTTTTTCCCACCCCCCCCCCATGAACCGTTGGTTTTGTTTTGGTCCCGTTTTTCTTGGGGGGGATTTGTTTGTTTTTTTTTTTTTTTTTCCGGTCCCCCCTTTTTGTTGAAAAACACACCACAAAAAAAAAAAACAAAACCCCCCACCTTTTCTTTGTCCCCACACCCCCTTTTTTATTCTTTTTTTCGACTTTTTTTGTTTTTTGAGTTTTCCTTTCCCCCCCCCCTTTCCCCTGAGTCCGGCAATTTCCTTTGTTAAACCACTAGGGGGCGTTTTCTTTTTTTTACGGGTGGTTTTGGGTTGGGGTCGCCCCCCCCCAAAATTTCCCACCTGTTGCATTTTTTTTTTTTTTTTCTTTCCTTTTTTTCTTTTTTTCTTTTTCGGTGCAACACCCACCAACCCCCCCAAAAAAAAAAACCTGGAGAGCCGTTTTTCCCCCCCAAAAAACCCCACAAATTGTTGTTTTTCTGGTTCGCAAACTGTTCAATGACTTTCCCCCCCCCCCCCAAAAAAAATGGGGGGTTTGGGGGAGGGCGGTGTGGCCTTAGGGGGTGGGGGGGGGGGGGGGAATCCCCCTTTTTTAGGGGGAAACACACAGGTGTAGGCTTTTTTAGAAAAAAACCAACAATTTTGAACACCCCTTTTTTTTTTTTTCTCTTTTGTTTTTTAAAAAAAACCAAAACCCAAAAACCCCAAAACATGGGGGGGTGGAACCCTTTTCAGTCCCCTTCTTGTTTCCACCCCCCCTGCTGTGCCCTTTTTTTCAACACAAAAACCACTTGGGTGTTTTTGTCGGCTCTATTTTTGTAACACTAGCGTAAACTTGAACCATTTTCCGCCCCTTAAAGGTTTGCACCCTGTTTTGGGGGTCCACCCGAAAAAAGAGGTCTTTGGTCTTTTAAACCCCCTTTTTTTGTTATTTAATAATTTTCAGCGGGGTGCGGCCCTGTTTCTTCTTTTTTTTTTTTTTTTTAAGTACCACACAGGCGGTCCTGGGTTCACGTGTGGGGGGGGAACCTTTTTCTACCCCCCCAACCCCGGGAGGGGGGGGGGGTGAAACATTTTTGGGGGGGTCACACCACCCCCCCCCCCCTCCCCTGGTTTTTTTACCAAAGTTTTTTTTGCTTATTTACCCCCATTTTGGGGTGTCAGTTGTTGGGGGTTTTATGTGGGGCAACTTTTGTTTTTTTTGGGGGGGGGGTGGCTTCCTGGGTTTTTTGGGCACAACCTTTTTTTTTGGTCGTATTTTTTGGGTTGAACTCATTGCTGCTTTTCAATTTTTTTCCCCCACTTTCTCTAAAACCGGTAAATAGGTATTTTGGTGGTCTGGGGGGGGGGCTTGTTTTTTTTTTTGGGGGTTTTTCCCAATGGTGGGGGGGTTGGGGGGTTGTTGTGGTTCCCCCCCCCCGTTTTGTGTTTTTCGGTTTCGGGTGGGAGGAAGTCTGTTGTTTTTAAACAAAAACCCTGTTTTCTGGTTTGGTTCTGGGTGATTTAGACAAAATGTTTGGGGGGGTGGGGGGGGGGCAACTTTGGCCCTTGTTTTGGGTTGGAAGGGTTTTGGGGTTGATTCTAAACTTTTAAATCTGTCCCCCCCCCCCCCCCCTTACGGTTTTTGGTGTTTGGGGGTTGGTTTTGGTCCCCACATGGTTCTGGGTCCCCACAAAGTTGGTAACATGTGTGGTGATTGGAGATATTTTTCTTGGTGGGACGGGCCTTTTTAACCTCCCTTCCGAGGACAAAAAATAAAAAAAAAAAAAAAACAACCCGTCTTAAAAAAAAAAAACGGTAACCCAAATGTTTTGCATTTGGGGGCGGTTTGTCCAAAAAAATTTATTTGTTCTTCTTGTTGATGTGCCCACATGTTATTGTGGTACCAACCAAAACACTCCACCGTTTTTTTTTTTGTTCGTTTTGAATAATTCCAAACACAACCAACCCCCTGGGGAGCCCAAAAACCCCCCTTTCCAATGGTTCACCCATGCAGGTTTCAAGTTGGATCCCCGGGGACAAAGAGACCCAGGTGGAACCACCACAAAAACCAAAAAAAAAACCAAAAAAAAAACCACCCCTGTGAGGTCCAAACCCAAAAAAAACACACAACACGTTGGGGTTGGACTTTAAAACAAAAAAACCCCCACCCCCACCACAACCGTGGGGAAGGGGGTTTGGGGGGGGTTGAAACAAAAAAAAAACGACCCCCCACCAGTTGGCCCCCCCCCCTTCACCCGTTTTGTCGTGGGGTTCTGGGGTTCTGGTTTACCCACCCTGGAGTATTGAAAGTTTTTTTTTTTTTCCTTTGTCTTTTCCTGTTTTTTTTTGGCGTGTTCACCTGTCCCCTGTGGGGGCCCGTTGGGTTTTTTTTTTTTTTGTTTTTTTGGTTTGCCGAGGGACCAAAAGAATAAACAGCCCCCCCCCCCCTGTTTTCGGTTTTTTTGTGTTGTTCCTGACGTTTTTCCCCACTTGGGTCAAAAGGGGGGTATTTGGGTTCGGTTTCGGGAAATTTTTTTTTTGGCCCACAAGTTTTTCTTGGTGTTTTTTCAAACGGGGGGCAACTTTGTGGGGTTGTAAAAAGGTTCCCGGGGTTTTTGGGAATGGTTTTTTGTTCTGGTTAAAAAAAAAAAACAGCGTGGAGGTTTTCTGTTTTACGGTTTTGGGCGGGGGGGGCAATTTTGGGGGGTTGTTTTTTTGCGTGTGGGTGGGGAACGTCGTGTTTTGGTTGGTGGGGGTGTTTTGTTTTTTTTTTTTTTTTTCGTTTTGGTTGGTTTACAGGTTCCGTGGGGTGGGCGTGGTTTTGGGCGTTTGGGGTTAGGGGGTGTCCACCCACCCACGTGTTGGACTTTTTGGGTGGGCACCCGCGGGCCAATTTTACTTGGCAGGAGGGAATTTTTTGTTTTCCAACCTTGTTGTTTGGGTGGTGTGGTTTTTTTCAACGCACGGGTTTGTTTGGACCCCCCCGTGGTTGTTTTTCCATCCCCCTTTCCCCCAACAGGTTGGGGACCCCTTTACACAATTTTTTTTTTTTGTTTTTTTTAAAACCAAAAGGTGGTTTTTTGCTCTGGGTTTGGTTTCGGAACACAAACAAAACGGTGCCCCCCAAACCCCCCAAATTCCCCCCCCCACACCACCCACCTTTATTTTTTTTTCAAAAACACCAACACAACACAACAACCAAAAACCCCCCCCCCCCCTTTTTTTGGTTTGGAAACCAGGTCGGGTTTCTTTACAGGGGAAAAAACCAAAACAAGTTCGGTGTTGGCCCAACAAAACACCCCCCGTCCCCTTGGACCCCAAGAGGGGTGGGTTTCCCCTTTTTTTTTTTTTTTTTTTGTTTGGGGTGTGTTGGGGGGAAAACTCGACCTTTTTTTTTGCCCCCCCCCCCTTCGTTTTTTGTTAAACCGATTTTGGGGTTTTTTAACCCCCCTTCGTGCTACACAACTAGAGGGGGGGGGGGCCCATTTTTTTTGGTGGGGGGGTGTCATTATGTTTTCGCGGGGGGGTGTTGGGGTGTGTCTCATTGTTTTTTGTGGTTTTGGGGCCTGCGGTGTTTTTCAAAAATCTTCTTTTTTTATGTTTTTTTTTTTGGGGGGTGTGACATAAGTGCCCTTTTGGTTTTTTCTTTTTGGTGGTATTGACCCAAGGAGGACCCCCCACCCCAAAAACAACACTTGGACTGGGGGGGTTCCCACCCGTTCCCCCCCACCCCTTTTTTTTTTTGGCCGACGTGGTTTTACAGGGAACCCACCCCCGGGTGCGAGCCCTGCCCACAAGGGGTTTGGTAGGAAACATTGTTTTTTGAGGGGAACCAACAACAAACCATTTTTTGCAGGGTTCCCCCCCCCTTTTGTTTTTTGGGCGGGGTGACCCCCGGGGCAACAACCTCACCGGGGGTTTTGGGTGGCCGGGGTTTTGTCTTTTTTTTTTGCTTTTCGGTTGGTGGGAAAAACCATCTTTTTGGAAAACCCAAAAACCCCCCACAAAAACCCCCAACACACCCCACAAAAAAAACAAAAAACCAAAAAAACAAAAAAAACACACCCCCCAACCACCCAACAAAAAAACAAAAAAAAACCAAAAAAACCCCCCCCCCCCCCCCCCCCCTTTTTTTTCGTGGGGCAAAAAAAAAGGGACACAGGTTGGGGGGGGGTGCCCTTTTTTTTTTTTTTCCGGGGGGGGCCTTTGTGCTTGGTTTTAACCCCCCTGGGGGTTGCCACCAACCCAAACGGTTCCCCCTTTTTTTTTTTGACTGGGGGGGTTGTTTTTGGGGGGGGTGTTGGCGGGTTGCCTTAGAACCCTGGCTCTTTTCATCCCTGTGTGTGTTTGACACAAAACCCGTGTCCCTTTTTGTGTGTGTTGGGATCCGAAAAAATGGTTTTGGTTGTTTTGGTTGTCGTGTTCTTTTTTTTGTGGTATTTTCTTTTTTTTTCCTTTTTTTTTTTTCTTTTCTTGTGTTTGGAAACCGTTTTTATTGGTGGGTTGGGGACGGGACCACTTTGGGCCTTCCTTTTTTTCTTTTTTTTTTTTTTTTTGGGGTGACAGTTTTGAACCGGGGGGGAAACAAAATTCCCCCCCGGGGGTGTTTGGGAGTGAAAATTTTCTTCACCCGGGGGTTTGTCGGGGGGGAGGTTGCCCCTGTTTGTTCCCCCCACAACCTTGGTTTTTACCACCCCACAGGCAGGGTGTCTTTTTGCCCCCCCCCCCCCCCCACCCACCTTTTGTTTTTTTTTTTCCGGTGGGGGGGGGGCGGAAAAACAACAACTTTTCACCCCCCTTTGTCCATTTTTTTCCCCCCCTTTTTAGTTCCTCTGCGGCAAAAAAAAATTTTTGTTATAGTTTGGGGGGGGTTGGCTTTGGAAGCCAACCAACAACGGGGGGTTCTTTTTTTTTTTTTTTTGTTGCCCCCCCACAACCTGTTGAAAAATTTTTTCACATGATTTTTTTTGTGTTTTTGGCAAACCGCAAAAAAACAAAAAAAAAAAAAACAAAAACAAACCGGTTGGTTTTTCTTGTTTTCTGGCCTTCCCTTTTTTTCTTTACCCCCCCCCCCCCCCCCGGTTTCTTTGTGGAGGGGGGACTTGGTGCGACCACAGAGGGGGGAAAAAACAAACAAAAAAAAAAAAAAACACCACCAAAAACAACCCAGTTTTTTTTTTTTCCCCAAACCCACAAACGGGGCCACCCCCACTGGGTGGGTTTGAACCTGTACTCTTTTTGGGGGGGGTGTGGTTTTTGTGGGTTTTGTTTTCGTTGTGGGTTTTGACACCCCCCAAAACAACCCCCATTTTGGGGTGGCTTGGGCCACCACACAGTGCCTGGTTCTTTTTTTTTGGTTTGGACAAAACCCCACCCCCCCCCAAACCCTTGGGTGTTGGTGGCCCCCCACCCCTTTTTTTTGTTTATCTTCAAGCAAAAAAAAAAGGGAAGTTGTGTGTTCGGTTTTTTTTTTTCTTGTTGGGGGGGTGTTTGCACACCACCCCCCCCAAAAAATGGTTGAGGAAGGGTCCCCGGTTGGTTTGCCCTTCACAAAATACTTGGGGATTGGGGGTTTGGTTTTGGTCGGTCATTTGCAGAGGTGGGGGGTTTCCCCCCCCCCCCTACTTTTGTTTGTCCATTTTCCCCCCCCCCAAACACCAAAACCCCGTGAGCCACCACCCCCCCTTTTTGTTGTGGTCCCCTTTTACCCAACCAAGGGGGGGTTTTTCTGTTGTTTTGGGAAATCCACCCCCCCACCCCTTCCTTCTGTTCCCCCAGGGGGTGGTGGGAGGGGTGGTGTGTCCCCACCCCCCCCAAGTTTTGTCTCGGTGTCTGGCCTTGATTTTTTTTTTTGTGGAACCACGTTTGGACAAAACCCCCCCACAACCAACAAAACAAACATGTGGTGTTTGGGGGGAGGGGGGCCCAGTTTTTTTTTTTTCTTTGTTTTGTGTCCCCCACCTCGGGGAGGGGGGGGGTTGCAACTTTCCCACAACAACCCCCAAAAAAAAAAAACCACAACAAAACCCCAAAAATAACAAAACAAAAAAAAACCAACAAAAACAAACAAAGTAAAAAGGGTGGTCGTGTGTTTGTGGCCCCTCCCTTCTTGGGGTGTGGTGGTTTGGGGGGAAAACCTGATCCCAGAGTTTTTGGTTGGTGTTGGTCCCTTCCCCCCAACCAGTTGCAACACCCGGTTCATGTTGAAAAGTTTTTTTTTTCTTTTTTTTTTTGCGAAAAATTGTGGGCGGTTGTGTGGGGGGGGGGGTTTTCTTTCGTAACGTGTCACCGGGGGGGGAGGCACTTTTTTGTGGGGTTGTCACCTTGGAGGTTTTGGCTTGTTTTGGCCAACCCAAAAAAAACAAAAATTTTTTTCCCCCTCCTTTTCGGGACGGCCCCGGGGGGGGGTAGGTTGTTGCACAATTCTTTGGGGGCAACAATTCTTTCGAAGGGTGGTGTTGGTTGGACCGGTTGGGGGGGGGGGGGCGGGGGGCTAGGTGGACAAAACAAAAAAAAACCAAACAAAACAAACTTCCACGGGGGTGACAAAAAAAAAACCCTGTAAAAACCACCACTGTTTGTTTTGGAGGCCAGGTTTGGCCTGGGGGGGGAAACACACTTTTGTTGTCCTCCCTTTGCGGTGCGCCCTTTTCCCCCCCCCCCAAATGGGGGGGTTACAACAAAAGGGGAAAAAAAAACAAAACCCAGCCCCCCCCACCACCTTTTTTGTGTATTTCTTTTTCTTTGTAAAAACCACAAATGAAGGGGGAGGTGTACACCCGGCTACAAAACCCCAAAAAAGGGGGGGGGATGTCTAACTTTTTCTTTTTTTTTTTTTAAACCCTCCTTTTTGTTCGGGGGGTGGTGAAGGGGGGGGGGGGTGTTTCCCCACCCCCCTTTTTGGGGCCCCCCTTTTCGTGGCGGGCCTCCGGTTTTGGGTGGTCAAGGGGCTTCCCTTTTTTTTCTTTTTGTTTTTGTGTGTTCAAACCCCCTTTGGGGGAACAAAAAACCCCCCCCCCCCCCCCCAACCCTTTACGGCGGTTGTTCTTCTTTTGTGTGACCACCAAACAACCCCCCCCCCAAACCAGTTTTCTTTCCCCCCACGGGGCAAACCTTTTTGCTGGGGTGGTTGTTTTGCCAACACCTGGCCCCAACACACCCACCCTTTTTTTTTGACTTTTTTTAGTCTTTTTAAGAACAATTTTTTTTGGGTTTCTTGGTTGGGGGTTGTTTTGTGTTCCAAAGTCCGGCACCCCTTGTTTTTAACCACCCCACTGTTTTTAAAGCGGGTTGGGGGGGGTTAACGCTGTTTTGGAACCTTGGGTTCCACCCCCCCTTTTGGTTCCCCCCCCCCCCCCGTTTAACTTGTTTTTTGGTGGGAAACCCCCCCCCCTTTCCCCCCCCCCCCACCCGGTTGGGTGGAAAAAAACCCTTCCCCGATGGGGAAAAAAAACTTTTGTTTTTTGGTTTTTTTCCCCCATATTTGGGTTAGTAACACCAACATCCTTCTTGGGGTGTTTTGGGAAAAATTTCAGGTGGGGGTACGGGGTTTGGGTTCACAAAACCCTTCCGGGGTTTAAGGTTGGTGCCCAACCCCCTTGGGGATTAAATTTTTTTTTTTTTCCCTCCCCCCCCCCCGCCCCCCAAAGGGGGTTGGCTTTTTGCCATTTTTTTGAACCCCTTGGTCCCCCCACCCCCAAACCACAAAAAAACAAAATTTTTTTTGCCCTTTCTTTTTTTTTCCCCCCACCAATTTGCCTTTGGGTGGGTTGGTTCTTCCCCCCTTTGGTTTGGGGGGGTTCGTCGGGGTTTACCCCACCCCCCCAACCCAATTTGCCAACTTTTTTGTGGGTTTTGCCACCACCAACCATTGTGGGAATGTTTTTTTTTTGGAGGGGTTAGTTCCTACCAAACAGTTTGGCCCCCCAAAACCTTTGGGTGGGGGGGTTTTCTTTTTCTTTCAATTGGTGGGGCCAGTTTTTCAGGGGGGGGGGCCCAAAAGTTTTTTTTTTTTTTCCCCGGGGCGGACAAACAAAACAGTTTGTAGGGGTTTTCCCCCCGTTTTTCCCACCCCACACAACAACGCTCGGGGGCTGTGTATTTTAAAGTTTCCGTAGTTTTTTTGCCAAATTCTCTCTTGGGGTCTCTTTTAATGTTGGCCAGCCCCAAACACCAAAAGGGAATTGGGTGGACGCCACCAACACCCTTTTGGTTTTAAACAAAAAACAAAATCCACAACCCTTGGGCCCCCCACCCCATTTCCTTTGGTTCCTTGGTCGGGGGTGGTTGTTGGGTTTGCTGGCGAAAAACCCCTTGGGGGGGTTACATTGGGGGGGGGGTTTTGGCGGGGGGGAAAAAAAAAAAAAAAAAAACCCCCTGGCGGTTTCCTTTTTGTTTTGGGGTTTGGGGAAGGGGGGGGAACAATGGGGTGCACCCCCTTGGGGGTTTCCCTTTTTTCAGGGTCCCAAAAAAAAAACCAAACAAAAAAACCTTTTTTTTCTTTCCCCCTCCCCCCCCCCCTTTTGTTGAACAACCACCCCGGGCCCAGGGTTCCACACCCACCCCCCCTCCCCCCCCCCCCCCAGGGGGGCCCGGGGGAATTTTTTTTTGTCCCGGGTTTTTCGCCCCCATTGGTTTTTTTTTTTTTTGGTTTTTGGGGGTTGTTCCCCCCCCCCCACAAAAAAAGTGGGGGAGTCTCTTTTTGTTTGGGGCCGGATGGGGGGGGTTTCGGAGTTGTTTTTGTGGGGGGTTCTTGGGCCAAAAAATGCCATTTTTTTGGTTTTTCCCGGTTGGGGTTTGCCCCACATGGACCCCCCCCCCCCCCCCCGGGTTTGTCCCCCCACCCGTTTACCCAAGGCAACAGGGCACTTTGCCTTTTGGGTGAAAATTGGTTTCCTTTTTTTTCTTTTTTTTTTTTTTTTGTGTGTATGGTTTTTCTTCTGGGGGGGGGGGATGGGGGTTTGTTTGTTTTGCCCCCCCCACCCCAAACAAACATGTTTCGAAGGGTTTTGGGGGTTTGTGGGTTTGGGGGGGTTTTTTTGGTCCCTGGTGCCCCCTTTTTCCTCCCGTGGATTTTTAAACAAAACCAAACAAAACACCCCCCCCAGGGGGTGGTTGTGCCCATTTTCCTCTGGCGTTTTTTTTTTTCCCCCAAACACGTGGGCCTTACATTTGTTTAGGGTTTTTTCCCCCCTTATTTTTGGGGGGGGTTGGCGAATTTGTTTTTTGGGTGTTGGGACACCCCCTCCTCTTGTTTTTTGGGGGGTTTGTGGGGTTTTTTTTTTTTTGGTTTGGGGGGGGGGGGGGGGGGGGGCGGGGGGTTTGGGGGGGGGGGAAAACCCCCACGTCCCCCCCCCCCACCCCTTTTTTGTTTAATGAACTGTTTTTTTTAGGGTGGGGTCCCGTGTTTTTTTTTTTTTTTTTTGGGGGTTTTTTCCCCGGTGCTTGTGGCCCCCACAGGCGGGGGGGGGGTTCCACACCTTTTTTTTTTCCCCAACTTTTTTTCAGGGCCCCCTTTTTTTTGCACCACACCCCCAAAATTGGTCCCTTTTTTTTTTTTTTCAGTGGGATTTTTTGTCCCCCCCCCCCCAAGAGTTTTGGTTGGAATTGTTTTTAAAAAAAAGCAGGGGATGTTTGGTCCCCAAATTTGGGGGGGGTGGGTGCGGGGGGAAAGTTGTTCAAGGTGTCCGAGTTCCCTTTTCCCCCTGGGCTAGTTTTTTTGTGTCACCAGGAAAAAACCAATTTTTTTTATGATGGGGGGGGGTTACTGTTTTTCCCCTTTGCGTGTTTATTTGGTTTTGTTTTGTGTGACCCCCCCCCCAAAGGTGTTTTTTTTTTTTTTTTTTTCCCCCTTTTTTTTTGTTTTACGGGGGGGAGTGTGACCCCCAAGTTTTTTTTTTTTTTTTTCAACCACAACCCCTAGGGGGGCTTTTTTTCTTTGTGTGGGGTGGCCGGGGTTTTGGGGGGGGTGTGGGCCCCCAAAGTGTTTGGGGCACACCCTATTTTTTTTTTTCCCTTTGGGTTGGGGAACCACCACCCAAAACGGGGGGGGGTTGGTTTGCCCCTCCCCCCCCCCACTTTTTTGGGTAAGGCGGTGTTTTCTGGGGCGTGGGTTTTTGGGGGGGGGAACCCCCCCCCCAAGGGGGGGATTAAAAACTGGGGGGCGGCGGAGGTTTGTTTTTCCTTTTTCCCCCCCCCCAAATTCATCTTCCATTTTTTCATTTTGTACCAACAAACCCCCATACAATTAACCTTGTGTGTTTTTTTTTTTTGTTTTTGTTCTTGGTTGCGGGCACAAATTCATTGATTGGTGTATTAGGGGGCCCACCCCTTTCTTTTTTTCTGGTTTTTTTTTTTTCCCCCCAACTGGGGGGGGGGAAGGTTTTGTGTTGCCCTGGGGGGGTGACGTTTGTGTTGTGTTTTTTTCCTTTTTTTTGTTTTTGGGGCCCCGTTTTTGACATTGCCACCCTTTTTTTTGGCTTACCCCTTGTTTCGGGGGTCAACTTCAAAAAAAACCGGGCGGGGTTTTGGGGGGGTGTTGGGTTTTTTAAAAGTTGGCACCCCACCTTTTTTCTTTTGGGTGTGTTGGTTCCAGTTTCCCCCCAAAAACACAAAAACCCACCAAAAAAAAAAACACAAAAAAACCCACCCCCCACCAACCCCCCAGGTCTTTGGTCCAATTTGTTTACGGGCCCGGAGTTGTTGCCTTCGGTTTGTTTCCCAGGGGGTAAAACCCCACAACAACACGGTTTGAGGTGAGTTTCCCCCCCCCACCGGTTTTTTGGTTGATTTTATTTGTTTGTGGGCCCCCCCCTTTTCCTCTTTTCCCCCCCCCCCCCTTTTTTAAACACTTTTTCCAAAAAAAATGGACACACACAAAGGTCCTTTTTTGCAAAAAAAAAGGGGCCCCCCCCAACGGGGTTTGGGGTTCACATGGGGGGGTTTTGTGGGTTTTTTTTTTGCGTGCCCCCCCTCTAAGGCGGGGTTTGGGGGCAAAAAAATTTGGGGGGGGGGTTTGATCCCCCCCCCCTGGGGGTGCCCTTTCCGGTGACCACCCCCCCCCCCCCACCACCCCTTGGGGGGGTTTCGTTTTTTTTTTTTCCTTTGACACCCAGGAGTCCCCGGGGTCCCAAAAGACTTTGGGGGTAAAATTTTTTTTGTTTTTTTTTCCCCCCCCCCTTCCCCCCCCATTTTGGACAAACCAAAAACAACTGGAAACCCCCCCTTCCCCGGGGCGGCCTTGAAAGGTGCTTTTTTTTTTCAGGGGGGGACTTTGTTTTTTCCCTTTTTAATTGAACCTTGGGGGGTTCGGCCTTAAAAAAACAATTTTTTTTTTTTCTTTTTTTTGTGGCACACCAAAAAACAAAAAAAAAAAAAACCAAAAACCCCCTTCCCCCTTTTATGTTTGTTTTAAATTTTTTTTGGTTTTTTTTTTTCCCCCATTGGAGGCGTGGTTGGTGGGTTTTTGGTTTCCTAATTGGTTGGTGTTTCTTTTGGGGTTCCCGGGGGGGGGGGGTTTGCGGGGGTTGGGGGGGGGGGGGTTAACCAAAACCCATTTTTTTTTTTTTTTTTTTTTTTTTCTTCCCACTCCCCCCTTGGGGGACCCCCCCACCCCCCCCCCAACCCAAACCACCAACCACCCCTTTTTCCCTTTTGTGGTCATTTCTTTTTTTTTTTTTTTTTTTTTGAATTAACAAGGTTTGGTTTTTGGTTGGGGGGTTTTGGTTTTTCCTTGTTTTTCCAAGCAACCCCCCCCCCCCCCCCCTTGGGGGGGGGAGGTCTTTTTTTCGTGGTGGGCTTTGGTGGTTTGGGGTTGTTCCCCCTTTCTTTTTTTGCGTTTTTACTGGGGTTTGCGGTTTTTGGTAAACCAACTTTTTGTATTTTTTTTCCCCCCTTTTGTTGTGGGGGTTTCCGTTTCTTTTTTTCTGGGGGGTTTTTGGGTTGTTTGTTTCCCTTTTTGGGTTTTTTTTTTTCTGTTTTTTTACCATTGTTTGGGGGCTTGGGGGGTGGGTTGGGCTTTTTTTTTTTTCTCTTGTGGTCTCCTTTTTTTTTTTGTCTTCCCACCACACCCAACACCTTTTGGTGTTTGCCCCACAACAAATACCCTTTTCGTTTTTCCGGTGTTTTTTGGTTTTTGGGGGGCACAACCTTGGAAAAATTTTTTTCTTTTCTTTTTGTGTTCTATTTGATATTTACCCCGGGTTAGCGTGGGTGTTTGGGGGTTTTGTTTCCACCCTTTCTTGGGGTCCCCTGCCCCTTGTGGGCAGGGGCTCTGGGGAAAAAAAACAAACCAAAAAACAAAAAAAAATGGTTGGTTTTGTTGGCGGGCAACAAAACCAAACCCCCCACCCCCCCAAAAAAAAAGGGGGGTTCCTTTCCCCCCCACCCAGTGGTTGGGGGGGTGGGCTTTGGTCTGGTTTTTGTGATTTTCCCTTCCTTTTTTTTTTTTCATTTTTTTTTTTTTTTACACCCCCCCCTTTGAATGTTGGGGGTGGGTTTTTTCAAACCTTTTGGGACAAAAATTCACCAAACCCTTTTCCCAAGGGAGTTTGGGCGGCAAACTTCCCAACCCCCTTTTCTGGGTCAACCCAAATGTCCCCCCCTTTTTTTCCCCCAATTTTCAAGAGAACTTTTTTCCAAAGTGGCAACCAGCCCTTGTTTAAAACCTTTTTTGGGCGGGTTGGTGGACAAAACCACCCCCCCCCCCGTTTTTGTTTTTTTTCCTGTCATGTTCCCCCCCTGGTGAATGTTCCCCAAGTTTGGGGTTTCTTTTTTGGGGGGGTTTGAGGGGGGGGTTTGCCATTTTCCCAAAAAATAGTAAAATTTTGGGGGGTTTTGCCCGGGTTTTTTCCCTTTTTTTTTTCTTTGTTTGTGTGGTTTACCCGTAGGTTTTTGGCAAACAAACCCCACCCCCCCCCCCTTTTTTTCTGTTCGGGAACCAACCCACCAATTTAGGGGTGACAACTTTGGCTTTTTTTAGCTGGTCAATTGGTCCCCTTTTTTCTTGGTCCCAACCCAAAAAAAAACAACCAAAAGTGGGTTGAGGGTTGATTTTTTTTTTTCTTTTTGTGTCCCGGCGGGGGGGGGGGCTGGTTTTTGGTTCTTTTGACACAAAACAACCCTTTGCTTTTGGGGTTTTCTTTTTTAAGGGGGTTTTGGGGGGGGGTCCACCGGTTGTGGGGGGGGTTCTGGTGTTTGTTTTCCAACCGGGGGGTTCTCCCTCGACGAACCGTTTGGGGGGGGGGGGGAAAAACATTGTTTTTTTTTTTGTTTTCGGTTTTGGGCTGGGCGTGGAACACCAAAAAACCTTGTGGGGGTTTTTTTTGGGCCAATTTTTTTTTAACAAAACAAAAATTTTTTTTATTCGGCTCTTTCTCTTTTTTTGGGGTCCCTTGTTTTTTTTTTTTTTTGGAGTCCAACCTTTAAAACAAACAAAAAAACTCCTTTTGTGCAGTCGGCCACTTTTTGGCCTTTTGTTTTTTCCCCGCTCTTGGTAAAAACAAAAAACCTTGGGCCGGTTTGGTTTTTTTTTGTTTTTCACGCCCAGCGGTGCTCGGTCTTTTACGTTACCACCCCCCCCACCTCCGTTTTCGGTTTTGGCGGTTAGGGGGGGTTAATTGGGGTTTCCCACCCCACCGTTGCGTCCCCCTTTTTTTCTTTTTCCCAACCGCTGGGTGGCCAGTGTGCCAAAAGGGTGCTGGGGTGGGGGGTGCCAGTTGGTTTTTTTTGTTGGTTCTTAACACTGGGTTTTTTTTTGGCTGGTTCCACCCCCCCCACCCAACCCCAGTTTTTTTGTTGAACTTTTCCACCGATTTTTGTTTTGGTTTTTGGAACCCTTCCAAAGCGTGTTTTTTTGCGCCCCAACATCATTGGTTTTTTGTTTTCCCCAAATTGGTGTCCGGGGGTTTTTCTTTTTGGGCTTTCGAACCAAACGCCCTTTTTGGTGGTTTTTTTTTGGGTCCCCCCCCTTTTTTCTGGTTGTTGTTTTCTTGGGGTTTTGTATTTATTTGTTTTCAAAAAAAAAACACCAATTTTCCTTTTTATGGGTCTCAAAAAAAACTTGGGTCGGGTAAAACATAATTTTGTTTAGGTTTGCAAACCTTTTTTTTTTTTTTTTTTTTTTTTAAGTTTTTTGGGAGATTTGTTTTGTTACCCCCTTTTGGGGCGAAGTAGGGGTTAATTCGGGGAATGTTCCCATCACCACGTTCCCCCCTTTTTTTTTCCCACCCCTTTTTTCACCTGATTTGGAAAAAAAACTCGTTGCGTTTTTTTTGACCCCGGGGGTCGTTTCTGGGGGGTGTGGGTTGGTGGGTTGGGTTTTTTTCTCTTTTCAACCCCCTTGTTTCCAACAAGGTTTTTTGTTGCCGACAGTTTTTTTCCCCTTGTTTTTTTTTCCCAGTTTTTTTTGGGGAAGGTTTGTTTTCCCACAATTTCCCCCGTTGGTTTGTGTCCAGTTTGGGGGGGGTGGGGAACCCCACTGTTTGTTTTTTGCCTTTTTCCTGGTTTTTTTTGGGTTGGGTTTTTTTTTTTTTTTGTGTTGGACACTTTTTGGTGTTTGTTTTTTTTTTGGGGTTTTAACAGGGTTTTTTTTCCTTTACTTTTTTTTGTTGGGCCATTTTTTTCACCCTTCTTTGTTTCAAATTTTTTGTTTTTTCTTCTTTTTTTTTTTTTTTTTTTTTGATTTTTTGGTGGGGCCCGGGTGGGAAGGGGGAATTTGTGGCAAAAACCCAGTGGACTGTTTCCCCGACAAAAAACCCAAAACCAAAAAACACCCCAAACACCACAAAAAAAATGGTTTTTTTTTTGGTTTTAAGGGCCAAAGGGGGTGGTTTTTTCCCCCATAATTACGCAGGATTGATTGGCAAGTTATTTTTTTTCTTTTTTCACCCCCCCCCCCCCTACAACAAAACAGGGGGTGGGAACCGTTTGGAAAATTTTCTTTTCCTTTTTTGCGGACATGTTTGTTTTTTTTTTTTCGTTTGCCCCTTGGTTTGGGGGGGGTTTGGTGGGGAACCCCCCACCCCCCCCCCCATTTTCCAAGTGAGTCCAAAACAACAAAGAATTTTTTTTCCCCAACACAGTGCACAGTTGGGGTCGATTTGGTTTTGGGTGTTTTTTTTTTTTTTTCTTGTGTTTTTTTGTTTTTTGGGTGGGGTGGGCTTCCGTTGTTTTTTCCACCCTTTGGGCGCCCACCCCCCCCCTCTTTGGGTGGATTTTGGGCACCCAAAAAAAGGGTTGGGACCATTTTCCCCACACCCTTGGGCGTTTGTTGGACAATGGTCCCCGGGGGGTTCGCTTTTTTTTGTGGTCCTCGAGGCAAGGGTCAAAAAAAACAACAACCACATCTCCCTGATCTTGGGTTGTTTTCCAGGTCCCCACATTTTTTTAACCAAAAAAAAACAAAACCACACAAAAAAAACAGTTGGGGGTTGTTACCAGGGTTGTTTTGTTCCTCTTTTTTTCCTTGGTGCCCTAAAAAAAAAACAAAAACAGTTTTTTTTTGGATTTTTTTTTCTTTTTTTTTTTTTTCTTTTTTTTTTTTATTTGCTTTGGTGTTTTTGGTTTTTGTTAATCTGGGGTTTGCCATTTTGTGGAGTTTTTTTGGGCCGTCCCTGTTTCCTTAGAACGGGGTAAACCCCCCCCCCCCCCCCCCCCCCCCTTTTTTTCACCCAAAAATTTTTTTTTCGGGGTCTTTTACTTTTTTTACACCCTCCCCTTCTTTCCCCCCACAACCCGGGAGGCGGGGTTCACACACCCCCCCAAACTTTCTTCTGGGTCGTGTTGGACCATCTGGGGGGCACAAACCCTGTTTTGGGTGTTTTTTTTTTCTTTTGAAAAATTTTCTTTTGATTTTTTTTTTTTTTTTTTTCCACCAAAACAACGGGGGAGTTTTCCCCTGTCTTGTAAAAAACGGGGGAGGGGTCTTTGGGGGGGAAACCACCCCCCCCCCCCTCTGGTGTTGTGCGGGGGCTTAACTTGTTTTCAAGTTGCAATTTTTTTTCTTGGTTTTTTCCCCCCAAAAGGTGGGGGAAACAATTCCCCACCAAAAGGGTTTATTCCTTCCTGGGTTTTTTTTTGTTCTCCGGTCCCCCCCTGGTGTTGTGGGGGCAATTTTTGGGGGGGCCCCACACTTGTAAGCTTTTTCTGGTTTGGTTAACTTTTTTTTTTCTACCCCAGGGGGGGTTTTTGGGGGGGGGGGGCGTTTGTTGGTTTTGCCACAAAACAAAAAACCAATTTTGGGTCCCCAGACAAATAGGTGGTCCACAACCAAAAAACCCACCGGGGGGGGGGGGGGGGGGTCTAAACTGAGCAGTGTTGTTCGTTTGGGTTTCTTTCAACCAATTTGGTTTGACGTCCCAAATCAAATGGTTTCCCCCCTTAATGGGTTCCCTGGGGAAACAGGTACGTCAACCCCGGGAGTTTTTTTGTTTCCCCCGGGGGGGGGGTTACAAACCCCCCCTTTGATGGGGTGGCCCCCCTTTGAAAACCTGGTTTGTTCTCTACAATTCTTCGTTTTTTGTTTTCCTTTTTTTCCTGCCCTCTAGGGACGGGTTGTTGGTTTGAAACCCGGGGTTTTTTACAAAAACCCCCTTCCCCCCTGGATTTTTCCCCCCAGGGTGGAAAAAAAACACAACCAAACAAAACCCCCCCCCCCCGGTTTTTTGAATCTTCTTCCCCTGGGCCCTTTTAAAAAAACCCCGAGTGCAGACCCCCCCCCCAAAACCAACCCCCCCCCCCCCCCCCGTTGGGCCTGTTTAACAACAAAAACACCCCCACCCGGGGGGCCAAAACAACAACCAACCCAACCCAAAGGGTTTGGGTTTTTCTTGGCTTGATTTTCCAACCAACAACCCCCCAAACAACCCCAACACGATTGGGGGTCAAAAACACAAAATTTTTTCCTCCCCCCCCCCCCGGGAACCCCTTTGGCGTCGGTTTAAACACAAAAAACCACACAAAAAAACAAAAAAAACCAGAGTTGTGGGTTGCCCCCTTTTAGCCTTCTTGTTTCTTTCTTTTTTTTCCCCCCCCCCCCCCCCCCAAAAACAGGACTTGACACCGGTTTTGGTTTGGTTCTTTTTTTTTTGCAGGTATTTGGTACTTTGCTTTTTTTCCATTTGTTTTAGTGTCGTTTGGTTTTTTGTTTTTCCCCGGTTTGTCCCAGGGTAACTCGGCCGTCTGGGGTCTTTTCCTGTTGAACTTTCCACCTTTCCAAACCCGAATGTTTTGGGGTCTTCTTCGTTGTGAGGGACCCCCCACAACCCTTTTTTTCTTTTTTTTTTTTTTGTGTCATTGTTTTTTGTTTTGGTTTACCGGTGGTGGGGGGGTTTTTCGGGTTCTTTTTTTTTTTTTTTTGTTTGGTTTCGTTTTGACCCTTTTTAGGGTGTCTTTGGGTGGTTCCTAAGGTAAAAAAAACCCCTTTGGTTTTTACCTTTTGTTTTTTTTCTCTTCCGTTTGTTTTTTTTTTCTTCTGGGGGTTTTTTTGGGTGTAAACCCCATTTTCGGTGTTGTAGGCTCCCAAATCGCCACCCCCCCACAACACCCCCCAAAAATTTTTCCTCCCCCCTTTTTGGGTCCCCACAAGTTGCTTGGGGCGGGGGGGGGGGGGGGCAACCACTTTTTTTTTTTTCGCGTTTTTTTTTTTTTCCCCCCCTTGGCGTTTTTTGTTTTTTTTTTTTTCATTTCCAAATGGGTTTGTGATGGGGACATTTTTTTTCCGGGCAAATTGTTCCCCCACCAAGGGTGTTTTCTCCCCCCCCCCCACCCCGGGGTTTTTTTGTTGTTTTTCTTTGGGGGGGGGGTTTACAACACAACAAAAGACCAAGGGCACTTTTAACCATCGTTTTTTTTGATTTCTTACCCTTTTTTTTTCTCTCACATCCCCCAAACAAAAACTCTAAAAAAAATTGGGGGGGGGGTTTTGCTTTCTTTTTCCCTAAAATGTTGTCAAAACCCCCCCCCCCACCACACCCCACCATTTGACCCTTTAACCCCAACAAAAACACGGAAGTAAACCAACCCCACAATTTGGGGTGGTCCCCACCGGGTTTTTCCTTCGGGTACCCAGGGTCGTGGGACCAATTTTGGGGTCCCTTTGTTTTTTTTTTTCCCCCCATAAAATAAAACATGTCCTTACTGGGGGGGTTAAACAAACACCCGTTTTGGGGGGGTAGTTCTTTTTCCATAGTTTTCTCTGTGGTGGGTGGGTGTCAACTACCAAATTCCGGGGAGGGGGAAACTGGGTCGGGGTCGTGTTTTTTTACAATTTTTTTTTTTCGGTTTTATTGTGGCGTTGGGTTTTGGGTCCCCCCCAAGGGGGCCTGTTGGGTGTGTTCTGGGTTTTCCGGTAATGTTTTTTTTAGACCCCCAAAAACAAAAATTTGAGGGGGTTTTTAACAAATTGGTTGTGCCTTTTCGGGTGGGGCGATTTTAGTGATTTTGTGGGTCCCGTTTTACCCGTTTTTTTCTCTTTTTGTTTTACCCAAACCCGGTTTGGTGGTCAAAAAAAATTTGGGGGGTCGGAAGGTTTGGAAAAATTTCTTCTTTTTTTTGTTTCCTGTTTTTTTTTTTTGTTTCCAAGAAACGGGTGGCAACCGGGGGGTTTTGGTTTTTTTCCCCTTGGGGCCCCACGAAACAAAGTTTTTTTTGAGGAACTTCGGGAAAAAAAAAACCCCAACCCCCCACACAAAAAAACCCCCCCCCCAGTCGGGGGCATTTTTTTGTTTTAACAATGTTTTTCCCCTTTTTTTGATTTTTTGTTTTGGGGGCGCAAAAAGGACCTGGGGGGCCCCCAACAAAAACCCACCCACCCAAACCCCTGGTGGGGGGTTGGCCCGTTTTTTTTTAATGGTTTTTGTGGGTTTTTTTTTAAAACCATTCTCTCTCCTCTCCAAAAAAGTCTTCCAAGGGTTTATTTGGGTGGGGGGGGGGGGTTTTGGGCTGGGGGGGGGGGGGGGAGTTTTTGTTTTTTTTTTTTCTTGGGTTTGTTGAAAAAAACAAGGAACCACCCCGCTTAAGGCGATTTTTTTCCGCCAAAAAGGGCGACCGTTTTGGTTTTAAAATTTGGTTCAACAAACACCTTTTTTTTTTTTTTTTTGGTTTTGTTTTTTTTTGTGTTTTTTTTATTTTTGAGGGTTGACCCGTGGTGGGGTTTTTTTTTGTTTGGTGCACCCCTTTTAACCTTTTTCGCTGTTTTGTTTTGGCCCCTTTTTTTTTGAACTTTTTAAGTTTAGGGACAATCTCTTTCTTTTGGCCCCCTTTTTTGGGGGGTGGGAAAATTGTTAATGGGGCACCCCCACAAACCCCCCCCGGCCTACCCACCGGTGGCAGGACCCCTTCCCAAGGGTGTTTCTTTTTTTAACCATGGACGGTGAAACTTTTTTCTTTTTCTCCAACCAAACCAATTTTTTCATTTTTTTCTATTGTTTAACTAATTGGGGGGGGCCCCCCTGGAACCCCCCCCACGTTTTTTTTTTTCTTGGGCGTTTGGGGTGGCCCCCCACAAAAACCCCCACCCCCCAACCAAAAAACAATTTTTTTTTTTTTTCCCCCCACCAACCCCTTTTTTTCCCCCCGTTCCAAAAAATAAAGTTTTTGGTTTGGTTGTTTGGGGGGGGTTTGTTTGGGGCCCCAAAGGGTTTTCCCCCCACGGAACATTTTTTTTTTTTACCCCCTTGTTCCCCAGTTTGGGGAAAAACAAAACAAAGGGGGCCCCCAAAAAGGCCCAAAAAAAAAGTGGTTTCTGGCCCTTTTACAACCAAAAAAAAGGAACCCCCAAAAAAAACCCACCATTTGGTTTTTTTTTTTTTGGGGTTTTTTTTGTTTTTTTTTGTTTTTTTTGGGGGGGTGTTTTTTAAACCACTTTTTGGGGGTCCCCCCCCCCCACTTTTTTTTTTTTTTGTGGGGAAGTTGTGGGCAACCCCACCCAGGGTCTCTTTTTTGGGCAAAACACAAACGGCGTTTTCGGTTTTTGTGTGGACACCACCACACCCCTTTGCGGAGGGTTTCCAAACCCCCCCTTAACGGTCCCCCCCTCAACCATTTTTCCCCCCCGGGGGAATTTGGGGGGGGGTGTTGGGGGTTGGGGTCCAAACGGGTGGGTTGTTTTATTTTTTGGGGGGGGAAAAAAAAAACCCAACAAAAAACGGTTTTTTTCGGTTGGGTCCCCCCAAAATTTCCACGAGTCTCTTTTTTGGTCCCTGTTGGTTGTTGTTTTTTAACCATACCCACGGAAAAAAAAAAGGGGGTTTGTGGCCACCCAAAAACACCCCCCCAAATGAAAATTTTTTAAAATTTTTTCACCCTCTTTTTTTGTGGGGGCCCCCAAAACCCCCAAAAACAGGTTTTGTTTTTTTTGTTTACCGGCCCTATCTTTTTTTTGAAAGGGAAAACACCCACACCAAAACAAACAAACCCCATCCCAAAACCCACTCCAAAACAAACCCACCTCTTTCTCTTCTTGAGGGCGTGTTTACAACAACAAAAAAAAAAAAAAAAAACTCCCCCCCCAACCCTTTTCTTTTTTATTTTGTTTTTTGGGAAGCGGGTGGGTTGGGGTGTGTTTTTTCCCCCCACAACCCACAAAACAAAGGGGTTTTTGATAAAACCCCCCAACAAAACACACCGGGGGGGTTTTGTTGTGGGTGATGGTCAAAAAGTGTGGGGGGGGGGTTTTGGGTGGACCCCGGTCAACAATCTGCGGGGGGTGGGTTTTTGCTTCTGCACCACAAAAAAAAACCCACAGGCGCTTGGGGGAAGTCTTTTTTCCAAAGGTTGTGGGTAACAAACCCCCTTTGTTTTGGCCCGGGGTTTTTTTGAAAGGGTTTTTAAAAAAACCAACAAAAAAAAAAAGGGGTTTCTTTTTTTTCAAAAACGGGACTTTTTTTAAGTTTTCACGTTTTTTTTTTTGTCCTTGCCTGTGTCGTTTGGTTGGTGGGGGACTCTTCCCAATGGGGGTTGCCCCCCAAAAAAATCGGGGAGGTTGTGGGGTTGACACCCGGGGTGGGGGGGCCCCCAAAAAACGGCCCGTCTTTTTTTTTTTTGTTGGGGTGTTTGGGGCTTTTCTTTTTTGTTTGGTTCCAACACCCCCCACCTTTTGGGAGGATAAAAAAAAAAGGGGGGGTTTTCCCGGTTTTGGTTTTTTGCCCCCCAAAAAAAACCAACCCCACAACAAAACCCCCAAAACGTTTTGGGTTGGTCACCAAAAACAAACCCCCTTTGGACCAAAGGGCGTACCAAAAAGGAGGGCCAAAAATGGTTTTTGTTCTTCATCCTTTTTTCTTTTTTCTTTGGTTGTTGGGGGTCTTCCCAACAAAGGCCCACCTGTGGATGTTTTTTTTTTTTTTTTTGGATCCTTCTTTGGTTGGGTTTGTTGGGTTGTTGGGTTCTTGTTTTTGGCCCCCCCCCCCCAAAATTTGGCCCTTGTTTCGGGGTGCAAAAAAAAACCCCGGGGTCCCCCGGGGTGTAAAAACAAACCACCTTTGTTGGGGGTTTTTTGGTGTTGGGTTCCCCACACCCCCAAAAACCCACCCCCTTTTTTTTTGGAGAGACCACCAAAAAACCAAAAAAAAAACAACTTTTTGGTGGGGGTTTGTGGGGTGTTTTTTTTTTGTGGTTTTTTGGTTTCCACCTCCCCCCCCCCATTTTTTTTAAAGTTTTGGGTTTGGGAACAAAAAGGGTTTTTTGGTGTTCCCCCTTGGGGCCACGCTCCAAATTTTTAAACCCTTGTTTTTTTTTTTCGCGTCCCTGGGGAAAAAACAAAACAGGGGGGGGGGGTTTTTTGGGTTGGGGAAAAACAACCCAAACCCCCTGTTACACAAAGGTTGTGTGACCCACATCCCCCCCTTTGGGTTGCCTCCCACCACCCCCCCAAAAACACCCCCCCCCCCCCGTTTTTTTTGGTGTTGGGGGAAACCACCCCCCCCCCCCCCCCTTTGGGGGGGGCCCCACACCCCCCACCAACACGCCCTTTTCGTTTGAGTTTTTTTGGGGGTGTTTCTGTGGGTTGGGGGGGTCCCATTGGAAGGTTGGGGGGGGGTTTTTATTTACGGACCTTCTTGTTTTTTGGGTTTTTTTTTTGGACCAAAAAAACCAACCCAAACCCCCCAAAAATTCTTGGTTTTGGGTGGGACCGGGGACACAAAAGGGGGGTAACCCGTGACTTTTACCCACAAGTGTGCCGCGTGTGTTTGTCATACCCCCTTCAACCAAAATTTTTAACCCGGTTAACAGGGCTTGGTTTCCCCCCTTTTTTTTTTTTTTTTTTGTTTTTTTCGGCCCCCCTGGGAACAAACCAAAGTTTTTTTTTGGGGTTGGCTTGCCCCAACACAAAATTTCTTACAACCAAAAAATTTCTTTGGTTGGTTTTGGGGGATTTTTGTTGTTTTTCGTGGTCCCCCCCCCCCGGGGGGGAACCTTTTTGGTGGGGAAAATGGGGAGGGACAAGTTTTACAAAAAAAAAGTGGGTTTTTTGGGTTTTTTTTCGGTGGGGGGTTTTTGCACCCCCGTGGTTGGGGTGAAAAGGGGGCCCTTTTTTGTTTTTTGTGTTTTTTCCCCACCCTCCGTACCTTTTTTTTTCCCGCCATGGCGGGGTTTCCCCTGTTTTTGGCCAAAAAAAAAACCAGTTGCCATCTTAAACCCCACCCCTTTTCCTCGTGAGTTTTGGGGGGCGGTTTGGGCGGAGTCCCCAAACCCCCAATTTTTTTTTTTTTAAACTTTTTTCTTTTCCCCTCGGACGGCTTTTGTTGTTTTCAAAACCAAAACCCCAAAAAAACGGTTATGTTTTGGGTTTGCCAAGTTTTTGTCGATTTTTTTCCCGCCATTTTTTCCCTTTTTTTGGGGTTTTCCCCCCCCAAACCTTTAAGGTTCCCCCATTTTTTTTTCCAAAACACCCCCCCCCCCAACCCACCCCACACCCCAAAAAAAAACAAACCAAAAAAAAAACCCCCCACCCCTGGTGGTTTTTCCCAACTTTTTTTTTTTGTGGTTTGTTGGTGGAAACGGGGGTTGGGTCAAAACAATTTTAAAAAACTTTTTTTTTTTTCACCGTTTTTGCCCCAAAACAACACCGGGCCCAAAAAACTCTAAGGGTCTGCCCGTTTTTCACCGGTTTTTTTGCCAACGCAAAAGGCCCCACTTTTTGGCGGTTTCCCCCCCCCCCCTTTGCCCCCTTTGAGTTTGCAAGGGTAAAAGGTTTTGTTGTTTTGGGTTTTTGCCCCCGTTTTTTTTTTGTGTTCCCCTGAACCGGGGGGGGGGGTTTTTAAAGGGGGGGGGGCGGTGGGGGGCCCCCTTGTCGGGGTTTTGCCCCCCTACCCCTTTTTGGGGGGCAAAAACCGGGGCCCCGGGCCCACACCCCCACAACCGGAGCGGTTTTTTTTGGGTTTGTTTTTGGGGGCCCCTTCCCAAAAAAGTAGGTGGGTCTGGACCTTTTTGGTTACCCCCCCAAAAAAAAAAGTTTTTGTGGTGTTCCTTTCTTATTTTGGAGGTTTCTTTTAAACCCAAACCAAAAAAACCACCCCACCAAAAACAAAAAAACAAACCGTTTGGTTGAACCCAAACCCCCCCCCCCCACTTTTCGGTAAAAAAAACAAAAAAGGGCAGGTTTTGTAAACCCAAAACCCCCCCAGGTTTTTTCAAAGGTTCTTTTGTTCATTATTGGGGGGGGGGTTCCCCCTTGGGTTTACCTTTGTGGGCTGAAATTTTTTTTTTGGGGGTTCACATTCTTTTTTCCCTGAAAGAAATAACACTTTTGTGCCCCCCGTTCTTAAGGTTTTTTGGGGCAAAACCCCTTGAACTTTTTGGGGTTTTCTTTTTCCGGGGCGGGTCGACCAGTTGGTTTTGTGTTGTTTTTTTGTTTGGTTTGCCCCCTTCCCCCTCTATGGGGGGGGTGGGGGGGGGGCATTGGGTCTGTTTTTTTTACCAAATTGTTTTTCTTCTTGGGGTGTTCCCCTTTTTTGCCCCACCCCCCCCCCCCCAATTTTGGTTTTTTTGGTGTTGGCCCCCAGGAAAAATTCACAACCCCAAAAAAATGCTGTTACAAGGTATTTCCCCCCGCTTTGGGTTGGGGAGGACACCTGGGGTGGGCCTTCCCCCCCTTTTTTTCGGGTAAGTGTTGAAAGTGGTTTGGGTCTCCCCCTGTGAGGGTATTTTTTTTTTCCTTTTTTTTTTCCCATTTATTTCAACCAGGGGGGGGGGGGGGGGTACGGTGTTTTTTTCTACTTGTTGTTGGTTTTGGTTTGTTTTTGGGCTTGGTGGGGACCCTTTTCAAAAGTTGGGAAGTGGGTCGGTTTTTCCCATCCCCCGTCCAAAAACCGTTTCTTGGGGTACACCACCTTTTTTTTCATTTTTTTCGGGGGGGGGTTGGGGGTTTTTTGGGGTTTTTTTTTCCCCCGGGAAAAAGAGGAAGGGGTTCAAGTTTTTGGGGGTGTGGTTTTACCCACCAAAAAAAAAAAATCTTTGGGGTCCCTCCCCCCCCCAAAAAAAAGGGGTTTTGGGCTTTTGGGGGGGGAAGTTTTGGGGACCGAAATTTTTTTTTTTTTGTTTCAACGTATTTTTTTTGTTATTCTTGTGGTTGGAATGGGGGGGGGCTGGGGGGAACTTTTTTTTCTTTTTATCCCCCACTCTTTCCTTTTTTCCCCTTTTTTTTTCTTATTGTTCCCTTTCCAAACATTTTTCCCCCCCCCCCATTTTTTTTTGTGTTGGGGTTGGGACAAACAAACCACCCTTCAGTTATTTTTGGTTCATTTTGGGTCCCCTTAAGGGGGGAAATTTATGGGGTCCTGGTTTTGGTTGGGGGACCCAACCCCCCCCTTCATTTTTTTGTCTTTGGGATTTTTTTGTTTTTTCGCGGTTTGGTGGGGGGGATTTTTTTTTTGTTTTAAAAGTTTTTTTTTTAAAACTTGTACCATTCTTTTTTCCCCCCCCCCCCAACATGTTGGGTTGGCCCAAAGTTTTATTGGCTGAGAGTTGGGGTGGTGGGTTTTGGGGCTGGAGGTTTTGACTGTTTTTTTGGGGGGGGGTTTGGGCAAAAAAACCCCTTGTTTTTTAAAATTACCCCCACCCTTAACGTTAAGGACAACCACCAACCCCCCCCCCCAAACCAAAACAAACAAACAAAAAAAAAACAAAAACCCAAACTCTTTTTGGCGGGGGGGGGGTTTTTGGTTGTTTTGGGGTGTGGGGGGGGGTTTGGGGGGGGGGGGTGTTTTTTTTCGTCTTGGTTTTTTTTTTTCTACGTTGGAAAGGGGGGAAAAGGGATTTTACTTACCTTTTTCCTGGGGGGGAACCGGGGGAAACCACACCCCTGGGGGAGACACCAACCTTGGTGGAACTTTGTTGTTGGTTCTTCTTCGGTTCCGTTTTTCCAATTGAAACACAAACAACCACATTTTCCCACCCCACCTTTTTCACCTTCACCAAACATGGTCCCAAGTTGGTTTTTTTTTCTAAACCGGGCTGGTGAGGTAACCATTTTTTTAGTTTTTTTTTGTTTGGTGTTTCCAAAACCAACTGGGGTGGGCCACCCCCCCACCCTAAAAAAAAAAAACTTTTTTTGTTTTCTTTTTTTCCTTTTTCCCTTTTTTTTTTTTCCTTCTTTTGGGGTTGTAAGTTTTTATCCCCCCCCCCCTTTCCCTTTTTTACCCCCCCCAGGTGGTTTTTTTTGGTAAAAAACGGGGGGAGGAAAAAACCCCAAAAAAAACCCAGGGGGGAGGGTTTCGGGTCAAACTTGGTTTTTCATGGGGGTTGTTCTACCACATAACGTGTTTTAACTCTTCCCCTGTACCACCTTTGCTTTTTTAAAAGGGGAGGGGGGGGTTTTTTTTTTCCAACCAACTTCTTTTGGGTTTTTCCCTTTGGTGTTGTAAAATTAGGTTTTTTTTTTTTTTTCTTGTGGTTAAAAAAACCAAACCCCCCCCCCCCACCCCCTTTTTTTTTTTTAAAAAGTGAACCCCCACCTTTTTCTTTTTCCCCATTTTTTTATTTGTTTTTTGGTCGGTTTTTTTTTTTTTGTTTTGGAAGTAAATTTGGGGGACCATTGGGATTGGTTTTGTTTGGTTTTGGTGGGGTTTGGGTTTTTTGTTTTGGAAACTGAGTTTGTTGGTTTTGGTGGAAAACTTTAGTGGGCAAAAATGGGTGGTTTGACCCCCCTTCTTGGGTCTTTTTTTTTTTCCAACATGGGTCTGGGGGTGCGTTTTCCTTTTTTGGGACTCAACAACCCACACCATGGGGTGGGATTTTTGGCACCTTCCCCGAAGGGAGGTCTGGTTTTTTTTGTTGGGTTTGGGGTGCTGGGGGTTTTTCTTTTTTTTTGGGCCAATGGTGTTTCCCCTTGGACCAGTTTTTTTTTTTAAAATTTGTCTTTGGTTTGAGGTTTTTTTTTTCTTGGGGTGTTTTTTCCTGTCTGTTGGCAGATTGTTTCGGGGGTTGGTCTTGGTTGTTTTTTTTTGTGGGTTTTGGGATTGGGTTGGGGGGGGGTTCTTGGTGAATTTTTTTTTTCCCACAACCAACCAACCAAAAAAACCCAAAAATTTTTTTTGTTGTTTCCCGTTTTCCCATGTGTTTGTGTTGGGGGTGGGGTTCGCCCAATTTTGCCCAATGAACCCCTGAAAATTTTTCTGCTTGTGATTTTTACCCCGGGGCGTTGGGGGACAAATGTGGGGGCGTAAAACAGGGTGGTTTTTTTGGGTTGTTGGGTTGGGTTTCTTTCGGGTGAAAAAAAAAACAAAAAAAAAAAAACCCCACGTTTTGGGCCCCCTGAAAAACAAAAAACAACAAAAAAACAAAAAAAAAAAAAAGGGGGGGGACCCCCCCATTCCCCCACACACCCCCTTTGGTGGGGGGGTTTTGTCACCACCGGCCTTCCCCTTTTTTTGTTAATGGGTTGTTGTGGGGTTGGGGTTGTGGTTGTTTTTCACAATTTTTAATTTTGTGTTTTGCTTTGGGTCTTTCGTTTGCCACCCCCCCCCTTTTCCCCCCACAAACCTGACCAATTGTTACCACCACATTTTTGTGCTGACAAAAAAAACTTGGTTGGCACCCCCCCAAAAAAGTTGTTGTTGGGCCCAAAAAACAAAAAAAACCACCCTGATTGCCCCCCACACCCCATTTTGTTGGTCCCATGGGTTTTTCAAAAAACTTCTTTTTGTTTTTTTGCCCAGTTCTCTCTTTTTGGGCGTTTCCCCCTTTTTTTTTTTTGTTTTTCTTCTCCCCAAACTCTAACTTTTTCCCCAACCAACCAGGGGATTTTCCAAAACAAAAAATTCCGAAAAAACGGGGGGTGGTTTGAAGGGTTTGGGGGGGGGCCGGTTCTTTCGGGGTTGGGGGTTTCGGGGGGGTTTGGAGTTTGTTGGGGGGTACGGTGGGTTTAACAAACCCATTCTTTTTTTGGGTTTTAGGGGGGGTTAACACACCCACACAAATTTGGTTTTGGAAAATTTTTCTGGGTTTTGGGGGGGTGTTTCTCTTGGACCCCCACCCCCTGTTTTTTCTTTATTTTTATTGTGAGCTGTACACAAAAAAAAAACAAAAAACGGGGTTGGTTAATGATTGGTGTTTCTTTTTTGTGAGTTTTGGGGGTGGGGGGTTTTGTTGGGGGGGTTGGGGTGGGGGGTTGATTTGGACCCCCCTTTTGGGTTTTTTTTTGGTGTGGCCCAACAGGAGTTTTTCAGGGGTTGGTTTTCTTTTTTTCCCTCTTTTTTGGTGGAATTGTTTTGTTGTAATTGTCTTGGGGTGGGGGGAATAAAAACCAATGGTGGGCCCCAAAAAAAGGTTTTTTTTTGAAGTGATCCATCCACAACACCCCAAACAACCACCAAATTTTCTTTTTGTTTCACTTTTGCTTTTGGGCTTTTTTGTGTCTGGTTTTTGTTTGTTTAACCCGGGGCAAGGGGGGTATACAAAGCCTGTGAAGTCTCGGGAGGACTTTTCGGTTTTAGTGTAGTTTGGGCGGGTGGGTCAACCCCCAAGAAGGGATTTCTGTGTTTGTTTTGTTGGTACCAAACTTTTTTTTCCCCGTTTTTTGGGGTTCTTGGGGGGGCTGGTTTGGTAAGGGTTTCCAACCCCCTTTTTGGGGGGGTGGTTTTTTTTTTTGAGTTGTTTTAAAGAGGGTTGCCAAAACCCTTTTTCCCGGTTTTCCAGTTGGACCTCTTCGTAAAACAAAACGGTTTTTGTATGTGGTGCCGGGGGGGCCCTTGGGAACCTTTTTTTTTCTCGGTTTGGGAGGGGTTGGGGTTTTTTTTTTTGGAGTTTTTTGTTGGGGTCTTTCAACGGTTTTGGGTGTTGATGGGCCCCCTTCCTCCCCTTTGCTTTTTTGTTTTTGTGGGGGCACCCCCCTTTTTAACCAATTGGCAAAGTACCTTTTGGTATTTGCCAGAGACTTTTTCCCCTGGTTTTTTTTTCTTTTTTTTCCCCCTGGCAACACCCCCAAGATTTTTTTTTTTTTTTTTTTTTCGTTGTGTTTTTTTCTTTTTTTCGTTGGCATTTTTTTTTTTTAGGGTTTTTGGTTTTGGGGTTTTGGGGCCCCATGTTGAAGTGGGCCACCAAAAAACAAAACAAAAACCCAGTTGGTTTGGGGCCCCCCTGTTTTTTTTTTTTTTTTTCCCCAAAAGTTTTTTTTAACTGGTTTTTTTGACACAAACTTTCCCGTTTGGTTTTTGTGGGGCTTTTTTAAGAAACCCGGGGGGTTTTTCTTTAAAAAACCCCCCGCGGAATAGGTGTGGGCTTTTTTCCCCCCCCCCCCACCAACATTGGTCAAAAATTTCGTTTTTCCCCCCCCCCTTTTTTTTTTCCCCCCCCCTTTTTTTTTGTCCCTTTGAAAAATTTATACGTTTTTTTTTTGTTGGGGTCCACCTGTGTTTTTCTTTCTCCCCCATGGACTTTTCTTTTTTTCCCTCCCAACCCCCCCTTTTTTGGTTTGGGCTTTTTTTTCCTTACGCGGGGGGGGGGGTGGGGGGGGGGTTGGTTTTTTTCCCCCCCTTTTTGGGTTTGTGCCCGTGTTTGTTTTTTTTTTTTTTTCCCCCTTTCGGTTTTTCCCTTGTTTTGGGCGGGGTTGGGTTTTTTGTGGGGGGGTGGGTGATTCTTTTACAAACTTTTGGTTGTTGTTGGGGGGTTGGGCCACACAAAAAAAAACCCACATATTTTTTTACCGTTTCAGTTTTTTTTTTTTTTGTTTTTTGTTTGGAAAAGGGGGTTTCTGGGGGTGGTTTAAGGGGGGGCCCCAAACAAAAAAAAACAACCAACAACCCAAAAAAAAAAAACCCTTTGTTTTAGTTGTCGCCCCCAATTTTTTTTCCCCTTATTTGCCCGAAACACTGTTTTTCCTTTTTTTTTCCCCCCCAAAAACGGTTTGGGGGCTGTGTTTCCACCAAAGTAAAAAAACACTTTCGGGGGGAGTTTTTTTTGGTTGGCTGTGGGTGTCTTCACACCCCAACAACAAATTTTTTTGTTAAAACCCCAACCCCCTTCCGGGTGTTTTCTTTTTTTTTTTTTGGCTTTTTTCTTCTTGAGGGCGGTCCCAACCCCACACCCCCAAAAAAAAACAAGAACACCCCAAAACACCGATTTTTTGTTGGGATTTTTTTTTTGTTTTGGGTCCCCAGTGGGACCTTTGTGGGAATCCACCCCCGGGGTGGTTGGGGGATAAGCTGGGTTTTCTTTTTTTTTTTTTTTTGGCTTTTTTGTTTATTTTTTTGTGGCCTCTTGGGAGGGGTTTTTCGTTGCTCGTTGTTCCAAAAGTCCCACTCACTCTGGTTTAAAAAACAAACGGTGTGTAGGTTTTTTTTCTGGGGGTTTTTTTTTGAGCTTCCCAAAACAAGGGTTCGGTCCCGTTTTTGTGGTTTGAGTTCCGGCTTCAGGCAACTTTTACCCCAACAATTTTGCAACTTTTTTTATTTTTTTCTTGAGTATTAACGGTTTTAAAGGAAGTTCTGCACTGTTTTCATTTTTTTTTTGTCGGTGGTTTTTTCTTTCTGGAGTTCGGGAAGCCCAAAACACCCCAAAAAACCTCCCCCTTTTGGGTTACATGGTGGCCCTAGGAGGGGGGAAAAACCTGGGAATTTTTTTAAATTTTTTTTAGTTCTTTTTTTTTATTCACTGTTTTCCCCCCCAAATGGGGGGGGCCCTCTTCCCCACAACCTTTTCCGTTGGGGGGGCACTTTGGTGGGGGGGGGGGGCCCAACCCACCCCCAAAAGGGTTTTTTTTTTGGTTGTGTGTTGGCCTGCGTGGTTCACCTGAATGGGCTTTTTTTGTTTTTCATTTTTTGTTTTTGTTTTTTTGTTTTTCAAAAAAAGGCCCGGGGGCTTCTTTGACCTTTTTTTTTTTCCTTTTGAAAAAAAAAAACCCCCTTTTTTTTTTGGGGTTTCAAAAACCCCCCTTTTTTGCCTGCCCCCTGAACAAAAACCACCACCCCCCTCGGGTTTTTCCCCATTTTTCCCCAAAACCCCTTTTAAACTTCCGTTTTTTGTTTTTGGGATTGGGTTGGGGTGCGGGGGGTTTTGTTGGGTGTGTTGGTCCCGGGGGTTTGGGTGGTGGGACCAAAAGGGTCGGAAATTGCTTTGTTTGGAGGGGGTGGGTCAAACCCTGGGGGGGGTCTTGGGGTCGGTGTTTTTCGTTTGTGGCCAAACCACCACAAAATTGTTTTTGGCTGTACGAACCTCCCAAACACAACCCAACAAAAAAAAAAGTTTTGGTTGGTGTTGAACATTTTGTTGTTGCAAAATGTGGTTGGTGGGGTGGTTTTTCGGTTTTTTCATTGTTTTGTTCCACCCCCAGGGGACAACCCCCAAATTGCCCCCGCCATGTGGGTGGGGCGATAAATTTTCCTTCGTTCCCCCCTGGGGAATTTGGAACTTTTTTAAACCCACCCCATTCGTTTTGTAAAAACACACAGGTGGGGGGTTTTTTGTAGTTTGGGGTTTGTGTTTGGGGGAAAAATTTTTCAATTTTTTTTGTTTTCACCTGCTCTTTTTTTTGTCACCTGTTTTCCATCCCCCGTGGTGGTTTCCCTGTTTTTCGGTTCCAAATGTTTTTTCTGTTTTGATGGTTTGGCACAAACAACCCCCCACCCCGCAACCCCCAACCCCACCAGTTTTTTCACCCAAAATTTTTGTAAAAACACCCCCCCTGTATTTTTTTTTTTTTTTTTTGTTTTGTCAGTTGTTTTTTTTTTTTCCCCTTTGTCCTCTTTTTATGAATTGGTGGGTTGGGGTCACCAACAACCCCCAAAACCCCGGGTCTCCCAAGTTCTCACAAAAAAAAAAAAAATAAAAAACAACAAAAAAAAAAACAAAACCCACCACCAAGCAAACCAACCCCCCCCCCCAAAAAACACCACAAAACAAACACAGGTGGGAACTTTTTTTTTTCCCCACCCCAAAAAACCCCACAACACCCCCTCTTTTTCTGTTGGCAAAAACTCTTAGGTTTGGTTCACCCGTGTGGAGGTGGGGGTAAAAAAACCACACAAACAACTTTCGGGGGGGGGGGTTTTTTTGTGGGGGTTTTTCTTTGGGGGTGGGCGTGGGGGGAACCCGACTGGGGGTAATTTTAGGTTTTTTTTTCTTTTTTTCTTTTCGTTTTGACAACAACAAAATTTTTTTTGTTTACACCACCTTCCCCCCCCTGTCTTCTTTTTGTTTGGTTTTGTTTTTTTTTTGTTAGGGGGGGGGGGTTTCTTTGAGGGAACCAAATTTTTTTTCCCTTCCCTTTTTTTTTTGTTTTCCCCCCCCCTTTTCCACCACCCCCCCGTGGGGTGGGGGGATTTTTTTTTCTTTTCTTTCCCTCTTTCTTTTCTCCCCCTGGTGTTTCTTTGGGGGTTTGGAAAAGGGTTCCCCACAAAAAAACCAACCTCTTAGTTTTCCCTCTTTTGGTTGTTGATGGGGGCGGGGGGGTTACTCACTTTTTTTGGGGGGTTTTTGTTTTTTTTTTTTTTTGGTTGGCAATACAAAAAAACAAATTTGGTGGGGTGCTTTTGGGGGTTTTTCACCCCCTTTTTGTGAAGAGGGGTCCCACATTCTTTCTTTTTGTTTTGGGTGGGTAAAAGCCTGGTTAGGGGTGTTTTTGTTCGGATTTTTTCTCCGGGGTTGTTTTGGGTTTGTGTTTTTTTGGGTGTTTTGTTTGGGGGGGGGGTCCCTTTTTTTTGGGGGGTGGTAGGATTTTTATCTGGGTTTTTTTTTGGGGGCCCCCCCCCACACCCCCTGGTGGGTTTCTTTGGACTCCGAACCAACCTTTTCCTCACCCATGCCAAGGTTTTGGGGTTTTTTGTTTGGAGGGGCCTGTCGCGGGGGGGGGGGTGTTTCCCCCTTCCCCCGTTTCCCGGTTTGGTTTTTTGTATTGTTTTTCCAATTTTCAACCGGGGGTTACTTATTCCCACTTTCCGCCCACCTTTTTTTGTTTTTTTGTAACCCAAGGGGGGGGGCGCTTGATTTTTTTTCTTCAAGTGGCCACAACCTTTTTAAATTTTTTGTTCAAAAATTTTTTTTTTTTCACCGTTTCTCTGTGGCCCCAACCCCCCAAAAAAACCCCCAACCCACCCACCAAAAAAACGCCACGGTTTTGTTTTTTAGGTTGGTTATGTGTTTTTATCTTTTTTTCTTTTTCTTCTGCGACCCCCCAAAAAAACCCCCAATCTTTTTTTTTTTGTCAATTGGGTTGGTGTGGGGGTTTTGGGGGGGGGGGGGAAATTTTTTTTTTTTTTTTTTTCCTTTCTCTCCCAACAAAAACCCCAGGACTTAAGGTTTTTTCAGGGTTTTTTCCCCCCCCCCCCCCACTCCCCCCCCCCCTGGGGGTCCCCATCTTCACCAACATTTCCCCGGGGACCTTTTTGGGTGAATTTTCATTTCTTTTTTGTTCAACCCCCCCATCTGGTGGGTTTTCCACAAAAAAAGGGGGGTGTTTTTTTTTTTTGTTGTGTTGGGGTCCCTCTGTTTCTGGGGGGTTCTTTTCCCCAAACTTTTTTTTTTTGTTTTGTGCAACAACCCCCGGGTCCCCCCCCCATTTGGGTTTCGGATGGGAATTTTTTTTTTTTGTTTCCCCCCCCCCCCAACAGGGTGGGGGTTTTTTCAAACTTCCGGTTTGGGGGGGAAAAGGGGGTTCCCTGAGTTTTTTTTAGTTTGGTTTTTCTTTTGCAAAGGCCGACGGGGGAAAAAAAACAAAACCCCCCAACCAAATTTTTTCCAAACACAACCCTTTGGGTTTTTCCCCCCAAACAGTTTTTGGGTTTTTTCTCTTTTAATCAACGTTTTTGTGGCTTTTTTGTGAAATGGCCACTTTTTTTTCAGTGGGGCTGTTTTTTATGTTTGGTTTGTTCTTTTTTTTTCTCCAACCACACCCAAAAAAAAACCACAAAAAAAAAACCACAAATTCTTTTGGTAACACATTTCAAACCCCAGGGGGCCCCCCCTTTTTTTTTTAAAATCTTGGGCACCAATGAAAACCCACGCCCCAACCCTTTTTTTTGGTGGGCTTCCAGGGGGGGCTTGTTTCTTTTTTTTTCAGGTGGGGTCCCACAACTTTTCGGGAAAAAAAAGGTGGGGCTTTTTTTTCTTGGGGTCTTGGGGGAAAAAACAACTCCTTTGGGGCATGTGGTCAGCCAGAAACAAAAGAAAAATTTTTGGCAGGCCCCCCCTTGTGTGGAAATTGGCAATGTGTATTTCTTCTTTTTTTTTTCTGGTGACCCCCCGTGGTTGTTGTACTTTCTTTTGGAGGTTTTGGGAACCGGTTGGTGACACCAATTTTTTTCTTTTCTTGGACCAACCTTTTTTTCCCCCCGGGAATGAAATCTTCCTTTTTTTTTTTGGTATTTGGATGGGGGGGGGTTTCCCCTGCCCAACAACTATTAAAACTTCTACACCTTTTTTTTCCCCCCCCCCCACCTGGTCTTGTTTGGGGGAAAAAGTTGGAAAAGCTTTGTGTTACCAAAAAAACAAAAAATTGACTTGGGGAACTTTTTTTTTTTTTTTTTTTCGGTTTTTTCAAATACCCCCTTGTGTGTGGTTGGGTTGTTGGGTTCTTTTCAACAAGGAGAGTTTTTTTGTGTTTTTTTTTGTTCGGCCATGCTTTTTTTGACCCCCCACCAAAACCCTAAAATTGAGGGGTTGAAAAAATGGTTTTTGTTTTTGGCTTCTCAAAACTTGTTTTCACCCTCACTTTGGGTTTTGGGTGTAAAGGTTGGTTGGGGGGTGGTGGTTGTTTTCCCCCCCCACCCATTTTAAAACTTTTTCCCCCCCAAAAAAACCGTGTACCCAACAGGTGTCCCCAAAAACCCATTTTGGGCAAAAGAAACCAGGGGGGGGGGGCCTACCGTTTTTTTCCAAAACAAAAACCACAAAAAAACCCCAAACAAACCTTGTGGGGTCCCCGGGGGGGACCCCCTGTTGTGGTTTTGAAAACCCACACCCCCCCCCACACCCCCCCCCAAAACATTTTTGTAGGATTTGTAACCCACGGCAAAACAAAAAACACCTTCCCACTTTTGATGGGGTGGGGGGCGGGGGTTCTCCCCCACCGCGGCTCTTTGCAGGGTTGGGAGTGCACAACTTCGGGTTTGATAATTTTTTTGGGGTTGGGACCCTTCGGGGTTTGTTTGGGTTTTTTTTGGCCAACAATTTTGTTACACCCTTTTAAAAACCTGCCGGCCCATGACCTGCGTTGGTTTCCCCCCAAAGGCGCCCAGTTGGCAAAAAAAAAGGGGTTGGGGTCTTTCTTCTTATTGGGTTTTGGGCCCACCAAAAAATTCGTGTCTTTTTTGTTTGGGGGGGGGGGGGGGGGGGGACATTTTGTGGGGGGTGGCGTTGAAATACCCCCCCCACAATCCCCCCCCACGTGTAACTTCCGGTTTTTGTTCTTTTTTTTGTTTGGTCCGTGGGGTTGCAAAAAAAAAAACCCAACACCCACACCCCAAAACCACCCCCACCCACACCAAAAAAAACCGGAAAAAAAAGGGGGCCGTTTCCCGGGGTTTTGGCCCCCGTGGTTGGGTCCCCCACAAATGGGTGGGATTTTGGGTTGATTAAAGCACCCCCCCAATGGGGGGGGTGCCAACAATTTTTTTTTTGTTTTTTGCCCCCACCAAATGATTTTTTGGGGTTTCCGTTTTTTAAAACAAATTTGTTGGTGGGCAAAACCAAAAAAAAAACCCAAAAACCCCCGGGCCCCCGTTCCCCCCCCTTCTTGGCAAAACCACACAAACCCCGTTTCGGGCTGCTTGGTTTTCGTGCAAACCCCAATGGGCACAAAAAAAAATGCGCAGGGGTCTTTTTTTGTTTTGGGGCCTTGGGCAAAAACAACACGTTTTGATTTCAAAATTTTTGCCCAATTGACACGCTGACAACCTTTCCGTCCCCCGTAACCCCCACCACCCCATCACACCCCCAAAAAAAACACAACAGTGGGTTCCCCAGTTTCTGGGGCCCCCAAACCCCCCCCCACGGGTGGGGTTTTTTACCTGTGCGGTGGAACCCCCGGTTTGGGGCACCAACCCACGTGTTTTTTTTTTTGTTTTTTTGGGTTGGGGGGGTCCCAAAAAATTCTTTCCACCCCGGTTGGGCGTCCATGGGGGGCAAAATTTTTTTTCGTGAAAACCCACACCAACAACAAAACAAGTGTTGTTGTTGGGGGCAGGTTTTGGGAAACAGGTGGGGGGCCCAAACACCGCAAACCCAGCTTCCCCCTGAATCAACAACAAAAAACAAAAAACCAAAAAAACCCAACCAACCAACCCCACTTCGGTGGGGGGGTGGTGTGTAACACAACCCCACCCCGTGTTTTTTTTTTTCCCTGTCATCCCACTCCCAACTTTCACCCAGAAAACGGGGTTTTTGAAAATTTTCTTTTTTTTACCCATACCCCTTTGTGGTGTTCTTCCCCCCGAACAAAACGCCCACACTTTGGGGGGGGGGCAACAGGTTCGGGCAAAAAAAATTGTTTTTTTTTCTTTTCCCCCCCGTAATTTGGGTTTTTTTAAAAGGGGTTGTGGAAAATTCCTGGGTTTTCCCCCCTGAAAAACAGTGGGGGAAAACCCCCCCCCCCCCTTCCTTCCGGTTTTTTCCCCCCCACCCCCCCCCCAGATAGGGGGTGGTCGGGCCCCCCCCCCCCCAACCACCCAAAAAAACGTTTTCTGGGGTTTGGGTAACCACCTTAGGTTTAATTTTTTTGCTTCTTGCCTTCCCAAATTTTTTTATGGTGTGGGAAAAAATTCCGCTTTTTTGTTGGAGGGGGATTTTTAGGTTGTTTTTTTTGGGGGGGGATGTTGTGGTTGTTTGGTGGGTGTGCTGGGGGGTCGACCGTGTGGGGCTTTTTTTGGGGGGGGGGGGTTTCTTTTCCCAAGGGGACAGTTTTTAGTAACTCCAGGTTTGGGGTTGTTAAAGTCTTTGGCTGGTTTTCCCAAGAGTTTCCCCCTTTTTCACCCCCCAAAAGTTTTTTTTTTTTGGCCTTTTTTTTTGGTGTTGCTTTTTTTTTTTTTTTTTGGCCCCCCCCCCTGTCACAAAAAAAAAAAACACCAAAAAACACCCATGGTTTTTGCTAATTTGTTTCCAAAAATTTTCTTTTCCCAATTTTCCTTCTTTCAGGTGTTTGTGGTTTTGTTGTGGCCCCCCCTTCCCCCCCCCAAAGGGTGGGTTTTTTTCCCTTTGGGGGTTCCCAAATTTTTTTTTTTTTTTTTCTTGTTGTTTCCAAAAAAAGGACCCAAAACCCCCCCCAAAAAAACAACCCCCCCCACCACGGGGTCCCCCTTTTTTTTTGAACTTTTTTTTTTGCCTTTTTTTTCTTTTTATGTTTTTGTTCTTTTTTTTTTTCCCGGGTGTGCCCCCCCCCCAAAAAACACGGGGGGGGGGTGGCGTGGGGCTTTTTTTTTTTTTTTGGCAAAAAGGGAGTTCCCCCCCCCCACCCGTTTCCTGCGGGTTTTCCCCCCAACTAAAAAAAAATTTTTTTTTTCATGTCTTTTGGCAGTGCAAGGGGGTTGGTTTTGGGGGGTCAAAGTGAGGGTTTTTGTTTGGTGTTTTCCCAGTTTTGAACAACCTTCCTTCCCCCCCCGTACACCCCAAAAAACCTTTGTCTTTGTGGGGTTTTTGACAATTTTTTTTGGGTGTGTTTTTGGGGTTTTTTTTTTTGGGCTGGTTGGTTAAACCATACAAAAACACCCCCCACCAGCCCCCCAATTTTGGGGGTTTGGGTGGTGAACACCGGTGGCCGGGGGGTTCCCACCTTCTGTGGGGGTTTGGCAACAAAAAAAAACAAACCCCCAAAAAAAAAATTTGGAACCCAAACAATTCTTTCCGTCTTTTTTTTGTTTGGGTCCCGCCCACCCCAACCCACCGGGCGGTTGGGGGGGTTTGTGTTTGTTTTGGGGGGGCCCAACCCCCCCCCCAAATTTTTTTTCTTACAAGTGGCCCCCTTTTTTGTTTTCCCGCTTTTTGCATGGAAAAAAGCAAAAAACACATGGGTTTTTTTGTCCCCCCCCCCCCCCCACAGGGTGGTCGTTTTTTTTTTTTTTTGAGGGGGGTTTCCGCCTTTGGGGTTGGGGGGGGGGAAACCCAACCAACACAACCCCCCCAAAACGGGCACAAATTTTTTTTTCTTTTTTGGCCCCCCCCCCACCCTCTCGGGTTTTGGGTTTTGGGGGGGGGGGGGGGGGCAACCAAACAGAATACGTGTCACTTAAAAAAGGTTGGTTTTGTGTTCCCTGACAAGAAAACCCCCCCAAGGGAATGTTCAACGGGGTTTGTTTTTTTTTGTTTGTTTTGAGTTTTTTTTGTTGTGGGTTGGCCCAAAAAACCCCATGGCAAGGTTGGGGGTTGGGGGGGGGGGGGGCCCGGATCCCCTGCCTTGTTTGTAACCCCCCGGGGGGGGGGGGGGGGGGTGGGGGGTGGGGGTGGGTTTGTTCAAGGGGGTTGAAAACTTCCCAAAAAAAGTTTCCCCACCAAACCACCGGGTTCCATTCTCTTTTGCGTCTATGGAAACAACGGTTGGGTTGTTGGGGACAATTTGGGGGGTTTGTTTTTCCCCCCCCCCCAACCACCAAACAAAATTCGACCAAAACAACACCCACCCTTTTGAAGGCCTCTTTTTTGGACTGTTTAAATTAAACCTGGGGTGGGGCACGTTTGGTTTTGGTGGTTTTTTTGGGAATTCGGTTTTTTTTTTTTTTTTTTTTGTGTTTTTAGGTGGGGGGGCCGTCTTTGTTGGTTCCCCTTTTTGCCCCCCCCCCCCACTTTTTGTTTTTTCTTTTTTTTTTTTTTTTCCCCCAAGGAAATTTTTGACTTTGGGGTTTTTTTTTAGTGTTTTTTTACCAACCAGGTTGGGGCGTTTTTTTTTTGGGAACAAAACCTTTTTCCCCCCCCTTTGGTGTTTTGTTTGTTTTGGTACCCCCATTTTTCTGTGAAAACGCCCCCCCTGGGTCCACAGTTTGCTTTTTTTTTTCCCTTTTTTTCCTTTGGGGTTTTTTAAATTTGGGGGGGGTGGAAAAACCCTGTTCCCCCCTGGTTTTTTTTGGGGGTTTTTTTTTTTTTTGTTTTTTTTGGGTGTCCTTGGACCACCACCCAGTGTGTCAAATGTACCCCACTGCCTTTGTCTCCTAACAACTTCCAAAACGTTGAAATTGGGGGTGGTCCCACCAAAAAACTTGGGGGGGTCCCAACTTGGGGGTCAAGGTTGGGCATGATGGGGGGGGGGGTTTTTTTTTCCCCCCAAAACAACACACAAAAAAAAAAAAAAGGGCCCCCCATTTTTTTTCACAAAAAAAGGGGGGTTTTTCCAAGTTTTTTTTGTTTTTTTGTTTCTGTTTTGTTTTTTTTTTGTCCAAACAAACACCCCTGGAAAAAAAAAAATCCCCCCCCCGGGGGATTTTTCTACTTTTTTGGTTTCGGTTTTTTTCCCACCTTTTTTTAACCAAAATATTATTTTTTTTTTTTTTTCCACCTTTACCCATTTTTCCCTTCCCTTTTTTTGGTGTTTTTTTGGTCGGGAAGGGGATACTTTTTTAGGCACACCCCACCCCTGTACAAACTGTTCTTGGGGGGGGGGGGGGGGTTTTACATATTTTTTTTTTTTTTTTTTGGGGTTAAATTCCCCAAAAATTTGGGGGACAAGTTTTTGGTGGTTTGTTCTTTTTTTTTTTCTGTTGTTTGGGAGGGGTTCTTGGGGGGGTGGGGGGGGGTTAACCTTCCCCCCCTCAAGGGGGGTTGGGGCCCCACCCCCCCTGTTGGGGGTTGGTTTCCCCCCCTGTGGTTTTTTTTCAAGATTTTTTCCCTTTTTTTTGGTGGGGGGGGGCCGTGGTGGGGGGTTTTTGAAAAGTGTGTGGTTTGGGGGGGGGGGGGTTTGGGGGTTTTTCAAACCCCCTTTTGGGGGGGGGGTTGGTTTTGGGTTTTAACTTTTTTGGGGGAAAAATTGTTTTTTTTTTTTTATTTGGGGTCCCAAGGTTGTAAAAAAACAAAAAACAAAACGGGGGGGGGGTTGGGCCTGTGGTCCCCTTTTGGGGTTTCTTTTTTTTTTCCTCTTACCGGGACTTTTCATGGAACATTTTCTTTTTGTTTTTTGGCGGTGGGTGGGGGGGGGGGGGGCCCCCACCTTTTTTTTCCCAACCCAAAACAACACAACCCCCAAAACCCCCCGTTGGTTTCCACCCCCCCTTTTTTGAAGGGGGTGTCCCGTTGGCCGATCACCACCAAAACTTTTTTCCCCAAACCCACATTTTTTTTAAAAAAAAACAACCAAAAAAACCCCTTTAAAAAAAAAACCGTTTTTCCCAAAACCAAACAAAAAAGTTTTTTTGTTTTTTTCCCCCCGGGGGCCACCCTTTTTTTGGGGGGTTTTTTTTTTTTTTTTTACCCCCACTTCCCCCCCCCCTAAATTTCCGTGGGGTGTGTTTTTTTGGAAAGTTTGGCCCAATGTGTCCCGTTTCTGTTCTTTTTAAAAAAACCTCGGGGGGTTGTTTTTTTTCTTTTGCCCTTTTTTCCCCGGTCTTTTTTGCGGGTAAGTGTTAAACCCACAAACCAAAAAAGTGGCCCTTTTCAACAAAAGGGATTTTTGTTGTTTTTTTTTCTCTTTTGGAAACAAAAATTTTTTTTTTTCTACCCTTCCCCCAATTTCCCACGGGGTGTGGAAAAACGCGGCCCAACACCCCTTTTAACGCGATTTCTTTTTTGGGTCTTTTTGGGGGGGGGGGGGTTTGGGGGTTGTAACCCCCCCCCCTTTCCCTTAGTCATTTTTTTTACACTTTGTTTTTTTTTTTTTTTAAATTTGGGGGGTGGTCGGGTTAGGTTTGGGGGGGGCCTTTTAAATAGTTTTGGGTTTTTTGGGGGTTGACAAAACAAAAAAAAAACAACTTTTTTTTGTTACCCCCCTTTGTTTTTTTTCACTTTTACCGGGGTTGCGAGGGGGTTTGGGGACCCTTTTTTTTTTTCCCTCTTTTGGGGAGGTTTGTCGGACTGTTGGGTGTTGGCCCCGTTAATTTTTTGGGGTTTTTTTTTTTTTTTTTTTTGGGGGTTTTTTGGGGCGGGGGGGTGGGTTGAAACCCCCCCATTTTTTTGTGGGTTGTGGTGTGTTCGTTTTTTTTTTTTGGGGCAAAAAAACCCTCCCACAAACAGTTGCCCCCCCCACTGGGGGCCTTTTTTGTTGTTTTCTGTTTTGCTTTTTTTTTTTTAAACTGGTTTGAGTTTGGAGTTTTTGGGTTTGTTCCCCTGGTTGTGGGCGGTTACCAACATTTTGCAGGGGGTTTTTTTCTTGGGGGTCGGGTGCGGGGGTTTTTTTCCACCCCCCAACCCCCGGGGTTTGTGAAAAATTCTTTGGGCCCTGGTTTTGCCCACCCACCAACTGGTTAATTTTTTCTTCGCCCAACTTTGGTGTCGGGCTGCCTTTTTTTTTTTGTTTTTTTTTTTTATGGAAGGGTGTTGGTTTTTTACAAATTTTTTTTTTTTTTTTGCGATGTTTGCAGTTCCCTTTTTTCTGTTTCCGGGAATTTTCCCCCCAAAACCCAGACGCCCCCCCCCAAACACACAAACTTTTTTGGTTGTATTTTTTTTTTCCCTCCCCAACCTGCAAATTTTGGGGGCGTGTTGTTTTTTTTGTTTTGTAGGTTTTATTTTTTTTTTTTTTGGGGGTCAACCGGTACCCGGCAGTGTTTCTTTTACCAAAAAACACCCCTTGCACTCCCAACAAAAAAAAAAAGAAAACCCCCTGTTGGGGTTTTGTTTGGGGCCCCCCCCCAGGGGGCTGATTTTCTTTCACCCCAACCTTCCCCCCCCATTTTGGTTTTTTTGGTTCTCAATTTTTTTTTTTGGGTTTTTTTGTTTGTTTTTTTTTTCACCCCCCCCAGCCCCCCCACCACCTTGGGGAAAAAAAAAAAAAAAAAAAAACCCCGGGTCATTTTTCCCCCACTTGAAGGGGCCACCAAACCCCCAACCCCCCCCCATTTTTTTGCTTTTTGTCCCCCACCAAAAACCCCAAATTGTAAAGGGCCCTTGACTGGTGTTTTTTTTGGGGTTTTCTTTTAAAGTAATACGGTCTAAACAAAAAAACGGTTTAATGTTTGTTCGTTTTTTTTTTTGAGGGGGTTTTTTTCCCCCCCCCACCCCCACCACAAAGATTTTCGAACCACCCACCCCACCTCCCACACATCCGTCCCCATTACCACCACACCCAAACCCTCTAAAAGTGGTTTTTGCTGAATTTTTTCCTCGGAAAAAAAACCCTGGGTTTGGTGTTGGGGGACCCATTTGGTTTTGGTTTTTGAAGGGGGGTTTTGGGTTTTTAGGTTTTTTGTTTCCCCGGTTTTTGTCTGTCCCAAAAAAAACCCAAAACCTCTTCAAAAATTTTTCCTTTTAAACACAATTCCCCCAAAAACAGATTTTGCCCACCCCCCCCCTGCACCTTTCGTATTTTTGCCCAAAACACCACAGTGTGCTTGGGAACTTGGTGCATTGCTGCCTTGGGACACCACCAGGTTGTGGTCGACTTGGCTTTTTTTTTCGTTTTGTTCTCCCAGGGGGGGGGTTTTTGGGGTTGGGGTTTTGAAGGGGGTTAAACAAGGGGGGGTTCTTTTTTTGCTCAAACAAAGGGGAAAGCTTAAAAAACCCCCCCTTGTCTCTTTTTTGGTTGTCACCCCAATTTGGGTGCCCCGACCCCAGGCCAAAACAAACAAAACAAAAAAAAAAACCAAGCCCCCCTCTGGGTTTTTTTTTTTGGTCCCCTTTTTTTGTTTTTTTTGTTTTTTTTTTCTCTTCTCCTTTGGTTTGTTTTTTTCGTGTTCAAAACTGGATGTGCACCTTTCTTTTTCGACCCCTGGTACGGTTTTTTTTCCACGTTTTTTTTTTTGGTTTTTTTTTTTTTTCCTTTCCCTCTAAAATTTTTGTCGTTGTTGTGTTTGATGCTTCGTTGGTCCCTGGGTTTGTGGGGCCCAAAAGTTTTTTTGCCCGGGACTGACACTTTTTGCCAAGGGGTTTACTGTTTTTTTTTTCTTTTTTCCACCCCTTTTTGTGTTTTTTTTTTGGGGGGGGGAGCCAACCCCCCCAAACAAAACCAAATTTCACACCACCCCCCCACCACCCTTGCTTTGGCGCTTTTTTTCCCTGCTTTTGAAAAGTTGGGGACCCCCCACCCCCCCCCACAAAAAGTTTTTTTTGGTTTTTTTACTTTTTTTTTTTTTTTTAGTTTTGTTTTTTGGGTGGGGGGTCTCTGAGATCCCTTTTTTTTTTTTTTTTTTTTTTTTTGTCCTTTTTGCCCCCCACCCACTTTGTGAAAAAAACTTTCTTGGGGGGTGATTGTGTTTTTTTCCCCCGCCCACCCCCTTTTTTTCCCTTTTGTGGTTTTGGCCCATGGCGAAACACCTTTTTCTTTGTTGTCCCCCCCCGGTGGGTATTCTTGAAATGTTTTAAACACCCTTTTTGGGGTTTGTTTTCCCCCCCCCTTCCTTTGGTTGTGCTAGCCCTTTTTTTACCCCCCCTTTTTTATTTGGAACCCCAACACCCTTTTTTTTTGTTTTACTTTACCGGGTTTTTTCCCCCCAATTTTTCAAAATTTTTTTATTTGGGGGGCCGGCTTTTTTTTTTGGTGGGTGGGGGGTTGGGGGGGGTGAAAGGTGGACACTTTTTTTTTTTCTTCCCACCCGCCTGTTTTTGGTCCTTTTCCCCACTCCCCCCCATTTGGGGTTTGGGGGCACCTGTTTTTGGTTTCTTACGGTTGCCCTGGAGGGCCCCCCCCCTTTTTCTTTTTGGTTTTTTTCCCCCTTTTTTTCGGGGGGTTTGTTCCCTCTGATTGGGCGCCCCCCACCCCCCCCTTTTTTGTTTTTTTTTTTTTTTTTCCCCCCTTTTGTGGGCACCCGGGTTGGCTTTTTTTTTTGTTTTTTTTTTTTTTTTTTTTTGTCCGTTTTTGTTTTAAAACCAACAAAAACCCACCAAACCCAGGTTTTGCCGTTGCAAGCCATTTTGTTGGGTTGTCCCCAATTTGGTTTTTTCCCAAAAAGTGCTTGCGAAAACAAAAAACAACCACACACCACCCACCCGGAAAAAAAAAACCAAAAAAACCCCCTTGGGTTCCTAATTTTTTTTTTTTTTTTTTCCCCCCCCTTAGGTTTTTTTGGGTGGAAAGGGGGGAGTTGTGTTTTTGGGTTGGTTTTTTTTTTGGAATTGTTTCCCTTTTTTTTTTTTTTTCTTTTTTCCAACCCCTTTTTTTTTTTGGTTCCCCCGGTGGACACAAATCCAGTTTTTTCCCAAAAATCGGCGTTTTTTCCCACCTTTTGGGGGGGGAAAAATTTCCAACCCCCCCCCATTTTTTTTGAAAAGTGTTGATTTTTTTTTTTTTTTCCACCCCCCCAAACTTTCAAGGGAACTCTTTCCGGGTCCCCAAACCCACCCCCAAAAAAAAAAAAAACAACGACGTTTTTTGTTTTTTGTTGACCAAACCCAAACAAACCCCAACCCCCCAAAACCCCAAAAAACAATTTCGTTTCGTTGTGGTGTGCAAAAACAAGGTCAAAAACCCCCGTTGAAAAACACCCTTTTGGAAACACATTGTCCAATTTGACCAATTTTGTTTACCGCCGTCCCCCGGCTGTGTTTTCCCAAGTGTCAAAAGTGGGGGTCCTGTAAGCCTCCAATTTTTTTTTTTTTTTTTTTTTTTTCAAAAACACCACCCAAACTGGGTGTTCTGGGCGGGGGGTGGGGTTGGGCAACGGACGGTTTGGTTGCCTCAAAAAACCACAACCCCTGCGATGTCCCCCCCCCCTCCAGTGTTTTTTCGGAAAAAAAAAGGCAAACATTCTTCCCCGGGGGGGCCCCCCCCCCCTGTGAGGGGTCCCCCCCCGCCGGGAACCCGGCGGGGGGGGGGACCACCCCACCCTTTGTTAAAACCCCAACCCCACAACCCTTTTTTTTTTTTTTTTTTTCCACTTTTTGACCGATAACAGGGGGACGAGGGGGGTTTGGTTTCTTTTTTCTTTTTTTTTTTTTAACAACCTGTGGTTTTTCAGTTTTGTGGAAACTGGGTGGGGTGGTGCTTTGGGTTTTTTTTTTTTGGTTTTACTGGGAAAAGGGTGGGGGTTTTTTTTTTTTTTTTTTCCAAAATTAAAAAAAAACCGTGCCTTTTTGGGGGCCGTTTTTTTAAAACCACAAACCCAAAATTTTGGGGGGGGGCCCCCACCCCTTTTTGGGTTTTTTGGGGGGGCTTTTTTTCCCCCCCCCTGTAAGGGGTTTTCTTTTGTTTTTGCTTTTTCCCCAACAAAATGTTTGTGACACACTTTTTTTTCCCCCCCCCCCCCCAAACAAAAAAAGGGTTAAACCCGTTGTGTTCTTGAGTGTGTTTTTGGGTGGGGTGTTGGTGGGGTGGTTTTTGCCCGGGTTTTCATTGGGGGGTTTTTTTTGGGGACCTTTTGGGGGGGACCAAAGGTGGGGGGGGGGTTGGTTTTGGTTTTTTTGTGTTCTTTTTGGGTGGGGGACTTCGGTTAGGGGTTAAAAACGCAGGGTTTTTTGGGTGTGTTGTCCAAAAAAACAACTGTTTTCCCCTCCCACCTAGTTTGGCGTTTGTTTTTTGTTTTTTGGTTGGGCCCAAAACAAAACAACGAACACCTTTTTTTTTTGGTTTTTCCCGGTTAGGGGGGTTTTGGATTTTTTTTCATTTTTGTCCTTTTTTGGAATGTTTGGGGGCCCCCAAACACAAAAAAAAAAAAAACGTGGGTCACCCCCCCCCCCCCCTTTTCTTTTGGTTTTTTCTGGGGTTCTTTTTGAATACTTTTTTGGGGGTCCCGTGTTTTTGTCATTTGGACCCCGCACACCCCCCTTTCCCCCTTTTTGGGGAAAAGGGAAAGTTTTTTTTCTTTTTCCTTTCTTTTCCTTTGGTTTGGGGAAAGATTTTTAAAGTTTGGGTTTTTTTTGTTTGCCACTGTTCATTTTTTTTTTTTTTCCACCGCCCCCACCACCAAACCACTTGGGCTAAACCCCCTTTCTTTTTTTTTTCCGTCCCCACAAGGTTTTTTTTTTTTTGAAAACAATACACTTTAGGTGGTTTACGTCTCTTTTCCGAGGGGGGGGAAAAAAAAAAAAGGACATCTGTTTTTTTAAACCAAAAACAAAACAAAAACCAACCAAACAAAAAAACAAAACAAAAAAAAACCCAGTTGAAAAAAAACAAAAAACAACCAGGGGGGGTGGGTTTGGCTTTTGATTCACACCCCCAAACACCCCCGTGGTTTTGGATTTATTTGCTGGGGTATTCCAACCCCCGCCACCCTTTTTTTTCCCAACAAACATGTCTTGGTGTTTTTGGTTAAACCAAACACACAACAAAAAAAAAAACACCCAACAAACCAAACAAATCCCCCGGGGGGACAAAGGGGGCGCCATTTCTTAACCAAAACAAAAAAAAATGAGAGATTGTTTGTCCAGAAACGGTTCAAATGGGGCCCCCGGGCGGGGGTGGTTTTTGTTTTTTCTTTGGCTGTATATCTTAAACTTTTCATCTGGGTGGGGGTTTTTTTTGAGTTTTTTTTTTAACCCCACACCCCAAGGGTTCCATTTTTCTTTTTTTTTTTTTTTACCTTTGGGAGGTTGGGGTGGGAAGCATTTTTGTCATTTTCCCCCCCCCTCGTTTGTTCGGTTTTGTGAAAAACAACACCAACACCACAAAACCAACAAAAAGGGGGTCAAAAATCACCCCACACAACCCCCCCCCCCCCCAAAAAAAACCAACCACAACCTCCCTTTTGGGTTTCTTCTGGTTTTAAAAAATGGGGTTGGGCAAGT
>Ga0179593_1766613_pt1 | contig 47920 bp, 33 predicted proteins | sample CZODoug2_1_08_16_FD_185931 | JGI IMG/M metagenome (GOLD analysis project Ga0179593, IMG submission 185931) | Vadose zone soil fungal communities from Angelo Coast Range Reserve, California, USA - CZODoug2_1_08_16fungal (PacBio error correction) | ecosystem: Environmental > Terrestrial > Soil >... | reverse complement strand
AGCCGGAGGCCCGATGCTCGAGAATGAGTGCATTTGTCAGGAACTATAGATGACATCTCATCTGGAGTAAGAGACAATGATCAGAGCCATCATTTCTAGTGAGATGCCTCTTAGCGTGTCCCAGATAATTACGCCTGTGGGGCGATACTACGCTCGGTTCGTAGATAGCTGATTACAGAATTATAAAGACTTTAAGGAGCCAACTGATTTGCATGCTTTGACCCAGAACGATAGGGTGGCCGGAGAGTCTCTCGAGAGCTGGGGAACGAGGGTCAAGTAGTTTAATCTTGCACGAACGGAGTCGTTTAGACGGATTGTGTGCTGTAAGCAAGCAAGGGTTCCCAGTGGCGCCAGCGATTCGTTGCGTTAGTACCACTAGCCTTCTATGGTGGTTAGGTCCCACCTAAGATAGTTTGTACTGACCCATGTTTGTCGTATGCAGGCGGAATATAAATCTTTCGCGGGGCTTTGATTGGCGGAATGATTCCGGCGAACCCTCCGCCCGCGAATGCAGCTGTGTGTAACACCCCACGCCGAGTAGTGGGCGTAGACGATTATTCAAGAGTCTTATGAGCTCGAGAGAGCCCTACTAAATTTGAGTTGTTGCCTCGTCAACACCCGAATGAGGGGCAAAGTATTGACGTCATTGATTTAGCGCTACCGGTCGGCGAATGTGCACCGTCCTAATTTCTCATCAACAGGGTATGTCGGAGTCACATCCAGTTTGGTAAGGGAGGGGAAGTTTTTGCTTGCGAGAGCGGTGGGGATGAGTTACGAGGTGACGGACACGGTCATCGACTAATGGGTATATTGCCGGGGTCCCATTAGCGATAAGAAACCTGATTGTACGGACGAGACGCCGTTAACTCACTGTCCGCAAAATACAAAGGGGTTTGCATGTGACCGAGGCAGACTCTCGTATTGGACCGGAACAAAATTTGATGAGTGATTGGTCATACGGATGGTGTTGGGGGTGGGAGACGGATGATCTCTGAGGCGTCACCGGCGTGGTGGGAACATGAGCACCGTGAGTAATTTAGCTGTGGAACTCAATTGAATTGGCCCATGTAGTTGGGGTTAGCGCCCATGAGACTTTCTTCTTTCTACCCAACGGTGGGATGACTTAATCCCAAGACTAGTGCTGACTTGACTTTGGCTGTCCTTGTTCATGCCACAGGGAAGTGGGAGCTGCAATGGTCAATAAGTGGCGGACCCATTGTCGTGGACTAGCTAAGCGAGGTAGGGAGAACCCAATATGTACTGTGCACATAGCCCACGCTAGGTGCGTTGTATTGTTCTGGGGCGGTCCGAAATCCCCTGCCCTCTAAGATCCAGTAAGATAAGCGCCTCTTGCTCCGGGTTCACACATTTCTGCATGTGTGTACCCTGAGGACGCAAATAGATACCGGTGTCAGTAGTACACTGGCCTCGACGCGGGTCGGAGTACGTGTTCGGATTTCTTGATGCGTGGGGGCGTTTTTTTGCTCTACAGCTTTGCCGCAGGCCTGGTAAGCCGCTGATCCTTGGCAACCGTCCTTGATGTAAACGGGTTCCATTGGGATATATTGTTTAGAAGGGCAGGTTCGGCTGTTGTAGTCGTAGTGGGAGACCGTGTCATGTGGTCCAAATTCGGGTATTCACGGCGTTATTTAGGTTTTGCGTGCAGCGCACGTGTACTCCTCTCACTCCAGGGTGCGGGAGTTGCCAATTCTTGCAGCTGCGTACGTATGTCGAGCGGCCCATGATAAACCTCGGATTACCGAAGCTACAGGGCGTGTCCCTTGGGTTATTTCAGAGCTGACGTAATCACAGCCGGGGACACACGCTGAATGTTGTGCGGTTTCTCGAAGGCAACATATTTTCCCAGTCGAGGTGTTCAATTTTCGTTTGCCGAAAGGAGACTATAACTATTAACGGAGTTTGCCTGATCAAACCAGCTTTCTTTCCTAGGCTCGTGTCGAGGATTTGCTAGAAAGGAGGCCTTGTGCGGATTGTGTCTCATGCCTCGAGCGAACGCCTAAACGCCCCTCGCGGGAGCTAAACTATGCTTAAGACTTACTAGGGCGGGCGAGGAGTAAACATCTTGTACAGGGAGTTGTTGATCCGGTGTAGTAAAGCGGCAGAAGAGAGCTGGACGTACTGACGAACAGGTTTTCAAGTGCATATCTGAGTCAAAGAATGCTGCGCGTGCAGCGGATAGATTTCCACCATTCGTATAACTCCGACTGTCTTTAACGTTATCATCCTGGCACATTCAAAATTAGAGCCCTATGTTATGACTGTTCCCGGCGGGTCCCTCAGTGAACGTAGATTGGATATTTATCAGGTGCGCGGGCGTGTCTAGCCGTCACGTACGCGACTAATAGCTATTTGGCAAAGCTTGCAGTGCAACGAACGTGCCGTAGCTCTGATGTCTCCGGATATTGCATTACTTGGACCTTCTCTGGGAAGGGATCAGTCGACTGTGTGCTTAAGTATAGAGCTGGCGAAAATAGATGGTAGACCCGCGGTGCAATGGGTCGGCGGAAAGTCAAAAGGTCGCTGCGTAAGCAATAGGGGCAAGTCTTGTCCACGCTGATTGGGTCTAGGTCTGAGGAAGTATCGTTTCCCAGGTGCAGGCCGATACCCGGGAATAAAGGGAGACGGTTGCAGCCCTAATTGAAGAACAGGATTTCATTGCACTGCCCGTCCGGAGTCCCCGTACATATCTGCGCAAATACTCCTACAGCGCAAGTTAGGCTTACTCGGCTGTTATGTGTCATACGACTTCGTCGTTTTGGTATTGGGGCCGTGTCCGTTTGGAGGCCTTAATTCCGACACGGATTATTGTCATCCAACTTTGATGTTGGTCATAACCCATGACGGGAGGCACTTGCGCAGTTTTTGCCATAGTAGAGCGTAATGCGCCCGATCAGTCGTGGTTACGGCGTACGGTCCCGAAGGTGGAGATTTACTAAGGGCTGAAGACCAATGGTAGGTGATGGACTCGTGCCTATGCCGTGGGAAGTTCTCTCGCAAATGTACGTGAAGACGGCAAGGGATCGGAGCCACCATGCCCTCGTCCGATGTCTCAGTAAACGTGGTTCTCCCGAAGCGGTGGGCAGCCCTGCCCCGGGAGGGGAGCATCATAGTCAGCCATATGAGAGTCGGGGGGGACATGTTAGTGTCGAAACCTTTGACACCCTGAGCGTTCTACGGAGTCTTACGTACGCTCACCAGGCTTCGGTACCTGTTGGTGGTGTCGGTTGCCTGGCATGCCCAAACCGTGTCGAGTCCTTATTAGTCTAGTGAGAGAAGCAAATAGCGCGATCATTAGGGTCTTCAACCATCTTGTACTTAAAAGCAGGGGTTACATATTGGAGGCAGAACGTCGTAAGAGGCAGAGAGTGTGACTTGGCTCGTTAAGGTGAGATCGCTGCTTGTTTGCGGCGTCAGTTTTAATCGTCGAGCGTATATGTTTACTGCTCACGGCGAAGGTGGGGATGTAATTAGAAGCGGAAATGTTTCGGGAGCCCAACTTAAGATCTAGTTGATAATTAATGGGTGTGTAAGAGATGCCGTGTTATAAGACACGTAGATGACGAGCAATGTCGAGTCGATGGAACTCCAGGTGGGGTGAAATCTTATGTCGCGGAGCCCAGCTGCCACAAAATTGGCTCTATGAGATGATTGATTTAGGAAGCTCCTTGGCGAAGGCTTAGAGGTAGTACGGTAAAGCCCAAAGTCTATAAGAGTTTTGACAAAGGAGCAGGGCCGTTATATATCTGCTTACGATGTGGGGGAGGCGTTGGATGAGCGCACTTCTATCAAGCAGCCCGGGCGAAAACGCCATACAAGGTTTCACGTATATGCGAGGGTTACATTAGGGTCTCTCGTTATGCTAATATAGGTTTGGCGAGCTGTACATGGATGGCTATTGCATTGTGCGGACTTCACAGTACGAAAAGGTAGCCTGGATCACATTCTATTGGGCGAGCGTTATCTTGCCTCCCTGTCTTGTGACGGACTGATCAAAGTGGAGGCCCGAAAGCCCTCCGAAGCACGTTTTAGTAGTTGGTGCATTGCGAAGAACCCGGGAAGATTTTCTCGTACCTTCATAAAATAGTTTACTCCCCAAAGTTAAACTTTCGTAAACCCTAAACAAACATGTGCGATACAGAGGTGACAATTGGAATGTAAGACTTCGTCTGGAGAGTATCCGTGTTGCGGGAACACGGCAGCATGGGAGGATTTCCCGAAGGTGCCTATCCTGTGGCGCGCTGCTAAGGTGGGCTTAATGTAAATGTGCGGTCGACAGTTCAAAGCGCAGCGGGTTACCTGCGGCTGATTGCTACCAGAACCGGTATGCTTGGGAGTGGGACGAGTTTGACAAACCCTGTAGGAATAAGCCCGGCGTTGACCGTGTTGGTTTTTCGGTGAGTCTAGCACCGAAGTACTTGCTAGGCGGTTCACGCGATGCTTTGTTAGAGCTTTGAACTGTTGCGTGGCATATTGTCCGTATCTCGCGACGGTTTGGGATGTCCCCCCGGCAGTAGACGGCCTGAGGAGATGACATGAGGAGCAGGTCCGTATAATGGTCGGGCGTAAGAAAAACCTTCAGGCCTGAGATAAGAGCTGACTTTATTTCGCCCCTGAGCCGCTGTGCTATTATTGTAAGAAATTGAAACATACGCACTGCTCCGATCCGCATGGACAGGCGCGAGCGACCAGCCTCGACGGGGAGAGAGTTAGAAGCGGAGGCAATGGTAAGTACTCCCGCTTGTAAAGATACCCTGGCAATGCCAACATGGATTTTAGCCCTAGTTGTTCTACATTTATGTGTGAATTACGTAGGCGTTGCTTTAGTGCGACTGTAATGAGTGGTAAGACATACCTCTGGAAAGCCGCATGGACGGTACGATGAGTATCGGTGCAACACGATGTTAAACGGGAGGGGTAGAAGCCCAACAATGAGGCCACCCTGTCTGAGGAGACTAAGACACGGACCGGTCTGCTCGATGCCGCGTGGTATGGGCTAGCCGGGTTGTAGGGTTTTTTTGAATACAGGAGTCTAAGAAGGCTTAAACATCGGTGTTGTATCAGAGCGGTCGGGTAAACCCAACCAGCGCGCCTCTCTGCTTATGTTTAACCCACAATGTCCCGGTTAGTAAGTGGGCGTGAGGAACGGCGGCTCAGCACGGAATCACAGCGGGATGGGGCAGAGTAGCGGTGTAGGAAAACGAAACTCTACTCAACCGTCACTGGCGTGGACGGTTTATGAGTGTAGTGGGAGGCGGAATAAGCTTACGTACACCGAGGACTGCCGGGCTCGTCCTTATGGACTTACTGGAGTGTCAAAGTTTGAGAGGGGCTACGACTATCAACAAGTTCCGGCGTTTTTTAGGTACACGAACTACCATTTTGAGGTGGAGGCCGTCTGAACTACTTTGTGCTGTGGTAGTTTCGAGAGTGTAGGCTGTTTCATCTCTTCCGATGGGTCGAGGTGGGGCTAGGTATTCGCGTCTAGTTCCTCAGAGACGACGGATCTTTATGGCGTCCTTTTGTATTAGGCTTCTTCGGAGTGGAACACAGGGTCCGGTTCAGACCTGGTGAGGCACGTTCTTTCATACAGTGGTTATTCTGGCCCAACTTCTTATTTCCAGCTCCTCTTCCATCTGGATGACGATTCTGTTGTTGATGCAAGAAGTTTAAATTTTCGCTTTGTTCCTCACAGCACTCTGGAGTCGCAGATGAGCAACCGCCCTGCCACGCGGGGGACACGCTCAGCATAATGCCGTATTATCCACCTGTGCAAGCCACAATGGGATGACTGGCTTACAGTGGGCACGCATTGCCATCGTTGATGTTGGCGGTCCTCCAAGGGCGAGGGATCACTGGGGGGTCGGAATGAGGCGCGCATCTAGGATCCGCTTGCACCGCATAGTGCATTCCCTGTGGGACTGAGGATATGAGGCAGGTCCACTAACACTTGCCCGCGGGTAAGCTGCGCGACAGACGCAATCATAGTGTGAAGAATTGGCCAAAGTTTTCATAGTGGGCCGATACTTACTTCAGTCATGCGGTGGACCTGAGCTTGGCCATGTGGGCTGGTTATCGCGCTAGCCACACTCGAACATCACCCTACAGATTGGGTTTTTTTGTCCTGTTATTACACTTCAAGGACCGCTAAGGCTGGGTCACAGTGATACGGAGGCGCTTTCGGTCACTATTTGTAGTTTGCACTCTGAGGGAATATTTGTCACCGTACCTTCACGAGAGACAGTATAATAGTGACAAATAAAAGTAGCACGAGAGGGGACGCGTTTAAGTCCGGGTTGCGGTTTTTTACTCGATATAGATATATCCTCCAGCGTTTGCACGGATTCGTCTGATCAGTGCCTCATCTAGTTATTAGTCCCATTGCCGTGGATTTCCAGTTGGAGCTCCTGATAGATAGTGTTACTTTGGACGAGTCCAAACTCTCGGTGCCCGTTGGAGCACAGTAAGTCGTGTGATCGATAATGGGTGCCTTACGAGCACGAATATGTATAAGAGATTGTATAGCATCGCGACGCGGGCGCCCGGGTATGCAATGCTCCCCCGTTCCTATGCTAGTCCTGCGGCACAGTCTACATGGTAGCAATGGTTGAGACGCACTTGATTGCTTTCCTGTATAACTGTCTGTTGGCCTCCCACTGTCGATTATCTTTGGAACCGAGTGAACAGGTAACCCAAACGATAGGGGGTGTTATGGTTGCGGACTACAGCAGCAGGGAGGCTCACGTCATTGACCATGAGGATAGGATCGATGAGATAGGCCGAAACGGAGCTGTCTGAGGTTATTTCGGGTAGTTTTATGCATGGATACTATAGTGTTCTCCACACTAAGCGGCAATCCGGCCATGACCGCAGTCAAGGGGATCCAGTGACGCTATCAGAAGGTGCTATGAGGATGTGAAAGTAAGCCTCGAGCGGAGTAACGGATTCGGTTGAAGTCAAATATAGGTATAAAGGGGTGATACGCAAATATCTTAGGCGCTGTAGTTAACCGAACAAAGACCTGGACTGCAGGGATATTATGCATGCGATTAGGATAAGAGATTGGGAGAACGAGGGTGAATCATACCTCTGAGCTGGGCGGCCCAGTGGGTGTACTTTGATTCAGAGGTACCCTCATTTGTCAGAAAAATACGGTGATTGTAAAGGGAAGAGGAGTAATAGCGCTCTTTGGCAAATGAATGCGCTAACGTGAACTACGCGTAGAACGGCCTAAAGAAACTAGGGTTACGTCGAGAGTGTTAAAAATCACACATCTAATCTCATGGTGGCCTTAATGCGGGACCGGTTTTTCTATTTATGGACGGGGATAGTAAACCTTTGGGCAATCACTCAGAATTACCCAAGCCTGCTAACTCGCAATGTTTAACGGCCGCCACGCCGCGGCCACCTTCTGGATCTACTGTTTGCGCTAGGGCACGCTGGAACTATAAGGAAGGCGCGCGTAACTACAAGGATTTTCATAGAGAGTGTCCGATTGAGTTTTGCGGACGTAACCAGGTAGCCGTACATGTAATTGTGAGTCGGACGCGTGAAATGCGTAGAGTTCGATTACCACGGGTTGGTGTGTCTTAGAGGAGGGTGACCTACCCCGGCTGAAACCGGTATGGACTGAGTGCGGTTGCCTAACCGGTTCTGTATGTCTGGCTTGGGTCCTTCGGTAACCTCACAAGTGCGGTCCAGGAGTGCCTCCGATTGCGCAGTCATGTGTCTTGACGGAGCAATAGATGGATCATCGCGACGCCATGTCCGGATAGCTCACAGTCCGGACCTAGGAGATAGGTGGAAACAAGGAGCCGAAGCTAATCGCGTTTTACGAATTACGGCTTGGAGGTCGAGTTCTGGGCTCGAGCGTTCGGTCATATACCGTTAAGATGATTGGGTCGAGAAATTTGTATCATCGTTTACAATTAGGGAGCTGACTATGAGTTCGTCGACACGTCTTTAATTGTACGAGCTCCGGCAGCTTTTTAAGCAGAAGGCGGAAGGATCCTGCTCTGTGAGAATTCGGTCTAGTTCCGAGCAGTCTTCAGGATTCCACGAGGATCATTTAGGCTACGATCGACGTGCAATATGAATGCGTGGAGTGAGCCGCGGATGACATTCTGATTTGAATGGACGTACTTTTTAAGAAAGAATCATAAGCCCGGTCTATGGACCGGTATGTAGAACCAGCTGCCGTCGCACACGTATCTTGTTGAATGACTACTCGATCGGATAGTCGATGTGGTGTGGCACAGCCCTACCGCCTTGCCGTATCTCGAGGGGGTTTAGGTCTCACAACTTGACGAGAAGAAGTCAAACTGTCGTGTCGTCACTGCGCGTCAGACCTGGTCCCAGTTCGTCCTGTCCGTGCTGGTAAGGTGGATGAGAGCTTGCCGCGATAGCGACGTGCCCGAGGGTCGATTTCAGTTTTGTAGCTAAGCTACTGGGCTTGGTAATATATGAGGTCCCGTATATCTTAAATAAGGCGAGTGCCTGTCGCATGAATGAGTAGGTCTCCGTATTCTAAGTCTCGACCGCGGGCCATGGCAAAGTTCGAACTGGATCTAAGCAGTCTGGCAACTCTGGGGGAGGGGAGGTCAAAGTGAATTAACGGTGTATGTCCCACGTCCAGGGTGTAACGCGCAGATCTATGTAATGGATTAGTAGTTCCGAATTCAGCAGCACGTAACAGGTCTGTTCACGGCGCTACGCCCCTTGGGCTCTAGATTCATTTGCACCCTGAGAGGGCAGTAGCCTCGCTGGGAATACGACAGGTTGATTGTAGGATGCGCTTCGGATTGGCAGGCCACAATACGTATAGCGGAACACCACCTGATGTTCGCAGGTTGGGGGAGAGCACGCCGCGAGAGATTGTCGTAGAATAGTCGAATCGAGGATCGGGCCGGGATGATTTCCGAGTGGGAGGCGAGGGGTTTGTTCGCCGAGATTGGTTTCAACCGCCTGCCCATGGCACATCGTAGACGAAGAGATGAACATCATGTGGAGCTATATGAGAGAGGGGTAAATTCTCTTGATGCGTGTTAAAGTAAATATAAGCGTAGCTACTTTTCACAGCCAGATTTATTATAATAACCGGCTAGAGAGACCAGCGTACAACAACCGGTCCGCATTTCCCAACGGTTTATAAAGAAAACGCCAGCCAATGACTCGGCGCAACAATAGTACATCCCTGGCCTTACCGAATCAGGGCGGTAATTGGCAGTCATAATCGTGGGTCTCTCACTTCGTATAGAGACTTTGTGTGATTCGCCACTCCCGCCGATCTCCTGACACCCTAGCGGTTGATCGCTATGGGTTGGTGGCAGCGTAGATGGCGGCGGCCCCCTCTACTTTGGCTGGGGGATTACCGCCTATTGGTGTAAAGCTGGCACAGTATCCCGAACCCTTAGGTTCCACTTCAGTATACATGATCGAAACCGGGTATTCTTTTAGAATACCTGATATTGGGTCGGAGTGATATTTAGGGTACAGCTTACAGTATGCTCACGGATGGGTTCGGGAAACAGGATAGTTCGTAGGAGGCGGCAAGAAGCTGGACCTATATCGATTACCGCCGCAACCGGATATAGTCTGTTGGACTGGCCCCTGACTGCGTGAAAGTCGCCACCCCCACCAAACCAGCACGCCCTCTGAGCAAGCAAAATTGATAATTAAGGTCAAGTGTAAGCAATCAGATGCAAGATGGGGCGTATCATCGGGGGCGCGAGGTCTAGAGCGAGATTCATGGGAATTCGTCGGTCTATCGGCCTGTGGTTAATAAGTTGTCAGTGGCCCACGAGCTATTGAAATAAATCTTTTTTTGTTCAATGCATGCGGACCAATACCCGATAGGCGTCCGGGGAAGGTATTAGGGCCGCGTAGTTTACGAGGAGATGATCGGGGTAGAGTCGCAGCCCCTTGTCCAAATTTTTTAAAGCCAGGTACATCAAACATGGGTGGGCCAACGGAGTTCCCAGGTTCGTTTAGAGCTGGGGACTTGGTTGTATGGTCCAGCCGTTCTTGGGTAGCGGGCTTCATCTTCAGGGTTGATACGCTTCTAGATATAGTCACTCAGGTGTAGTGAGCTCCGTTTACTACCACGTGTGAGGTGCAGTGGAACCGGAGGCCATAAGGTAGAGACAGGAAGTTCTGGTACGTTTCGTATAGGCGGGCGACTTCCGATGAACTGCAGTTAGTTACCAAAGAGGCTCCGGGAATAGTGGGCGCCGGTGGTCTTCACTAGATTCCCGGTGAGAACAATAGCCGGCGGGGGCCGAAGGGATCTAACTGTAGGCGCTAACCCCGCCAGCTTGGCGTAATATGAACTGTTGTCGGTAATGCCGGTTGGAATCTGCACTGTACACCTAGCGCTACTAAATTCTCGGTGCGGCTCGATTATAGAGCTCCCTGAGCGAGTCGTCCTCCATTACGTGGAAGATGCATATGTAAGGTACGAGACAATGGGTTAGGGAACGACAGAAGTCGTACGAAGCCACTGGGGACCTCGTAATGATTAGGGAAGTAGAGAGGTCATCAGTCGTGTCGGGATTTTCTCATTTGAGTTAAGGAGTTCACGCCGGGCGATAACTACCCCGTGCTATCGCCCTAAGTCCGGGCACAGGAGTTACTATCTCAGTACAGGCTGGTCGCTGCATGCAGTTTGTTCCCACCGACCCACGGTGTAGCGTGAGCCTGCCTGTTGCTGTATGCATCTAAATATCCCACGGAGTGACGTTCGAGGGGTCGGAATGGAACAGGTGGCGGCCAGAGATATGACAATATTCCTGTTTCATTAAAATCGGGAAAGCCGGTGAGTCTGTCTCAACGGCTACAGATCATACCTGTTGTTAGGGTTGAGTGAGATACGTTCTACGAATTCAGTCGGTAGGGAGACCCGGTTACGGGGAGTCGGGTTTGGAACGTTTTGCTGGGGCGCCGTGCCGACGCAGTGATTGTGAGTTTATTGCCAAGAGAGATTGGTGGAAATCGCTCTCTGATGATCGACTTAACTGGAACATAGTCTGGGGAGGTATGATTAAATACGCTGAATCTTGCGATAGTGGCGCAAGCCGGATGTAATAGCTCCTCGGCTGTAGGGTCGTGATGCGGTAGGGGGGCGTGATTAGAGATACGCCCCTCATAGTAGAGCCCTTGATATGTGCTATTCTCACGCGATGGGACAGAGGGGCCCAACATGCCGGTTCCCCCGTGGTTTAGATGTGTGTCGAGAATATGCGTCCCGGGTCGATAGGTCTTTCGTTGAGATTGCTCTGGCCTCTTCTGTGCAACCGAAAGCAGGCACCATTTTTACCATTATGGAGCAGTCCGGACTAGCACCCTTGCCCGTAAGATTGAAGAGATAGAGGAGAACATATACTGAGCTGGTGGACTTAGTATGAGGTAGAGTTGGAAGGATTTATCTGGTTGGGTCCACCCTGTGTATACCGAAGCGTTTACTCTACGCAGAAAACATTCCCTCCTCCTGGCAGACAGGGTAATCGACTCCTTGTGGGATCCAAGTGAATGTAGGGGCAGGCTCGCTGGCGAATCTGGGCCCCTCGAAAACTGCACAAAGCTTAGCGCTATGGCCATTACGTTGAGGCTCGCCGTGCAGAGGTTCGTCGCGAATTAGTTGTGCATCGGTATCCGTATTGAGGTTGGTGCCTGATAGACCGTGGTTATCGTTCACGTAGCAACTTTCGGCCATTTCTGTTTAGAGTCGCTGAAAAACAGCGGGCTTAAAGTAATTTGTTCCTGTGATTAGAATGCTACCCCACGTGCCGCCTCCGGGAGGTGTCCGAGTTGTGACGACCGAAGTCGGATCCGCTAACCTACTTCTAAAAAGGGTTAGGAGTGAATAAAGGGGGTCAGGTCGGCAGCGGGCATGCTTTGAGCTAAATCTACGACGCCTCATTCTGTGTTCAATCAAGGGTCTGGACACGGGATTATGGATATCATCCAAGCAAGCTTGCGTCACCGGACGGTACAAGGAGACTTACTTTCTCCGATTAACAGCCAGCGTATAGGAAGTCTATTGTGTCGGCCAGACTATGTAGAGGTTCCTTATCAATTACAGACTGATGGGCCCTAGGTTTTGTCGTGATGTTGGGCCGGCCTGTCGCGCGGAGGTTGGTATGCCCAACGGGGGGCAATTAGTTGTGCGTATCCATGGGCGGACGCCCTAATTTTCGCACCTTCCTAGAATAAGCTTCGGTTGGCATCCGGGGTACATGCGTAATCTGGCGGACTGGACTCTAGAAGTACAACTCGACCGACGCTTCCTGCAGTGGAATGCGGCAATTCATTATTGAGTGCCCCATTTCAGTTTAGCTACCACGCATCGATTGGTACCGCGTGATCCTGACAGTTACGGAGGTGGTGGCCATTGCGGGCGTGTGGTGCTAGCGGGGGGGGAGACCAATAAATCAGTTATTGAGCATTCGGAGGATGGTTACTCACTTGGAATCAAGTGGCTTGAGAGGCGAACCGTTATGTCCCCACGGGCCGAATCCTCTGTCGCGAATAGCGGTGACGGGAAGGAAAAATAACATGAGGCTGTGTTTGCTTCACATATTGTTTTTCCCTGCTGGAGCCTGCGCAGGAAGCGGGAGACGTCGCTTAGGCAAGCTTACCTGCTAGGGTAGTCGAAGTAGACTTATTATGTACTTCGGAGATACAGCGGTTAAGCGAGGGGGGTCGACCCGGGAAATCACTCTTGCATGCCGCGCGCAGAGCACGAGGATAGAAACCTAGTGGTTATCCGCGGTAGGACGTGCTTCAGCACTACTTGGTCGCATCCGTATTAAGTGCGAAACGCCAACTGGACCTTGCTTTGTAAAGGTTCTTGATCATTTTCCGTCTGTTAATGGAATGTACACCCAGAGGGGCACTCCGGTGGCGCGTGGCTGTGTTGCGTGAGTCGGTTCCTCTGATCTGCTGTACTTGCGTACATGGGGCAGTCTACAAAACAATAATACTGGTTGCCAACAGGTTAGCACGTCACGCCGTGACTAAGGTTGCTGATCTGGAGGTCAAGAGTCTATCTGCGTTCGTAGAGCTTCGGAAATATGCGTGCATAGGAAGCCCGCTTGTCACTACGGGGAGTTGCTATTAGTCGTCGGGGACTAATTGTACGCCGGACCCGGATTCGTACGGCTTGAGTCAGCGAAAGTGAATTGGGTATGCGCAATAGTCATTCAGGCTCCAAATCCCTTTGTCTGCCCAGGCTGACAATACCGTGCTGAGTTGGATACAGCAGTTTTATCCGCGCTTATTTGCAGCGAAATGAATAATGTTGACTTTCAGCGCTTGGGGCCATTTTGTAACTACGGTCAGATGTTGGGCCGATTGAGACGCATAGTATCACGTTCTAAGCATACCATACCCCATACCACTACGTAACTGGAAGCTTGTGCGTTGTCTATGAATGATACACTTCTTATTTAGGCTATGTCCCGTACTTAAGCGGCTCACTAACTCCGGTCGTGTCCTGGGCTGATATGTGTCGTTCTATAGGTAGTTCGAGCCTTGACGGCGGGGTCGTGAGATGCAGGGGTTGTACTCCTGTGACCTGGAAGGCGCCGCGGGTCACAAGGCTGCTATGAATGTCAGGGACACTGACTGATTCGCGGAGGGGAACCGCCAGGTGCATCAATCGATGGGACAAGGACCATGTGACTCGGGGATCCGTTATGATAGTCAAAGCGCGATTTTGATTCGACATTGATGGCCCAGACAATTCGGAGGATGCAGAGTGCTAGGCTGCTAGCCCCTGACTGGATATGGGATCGATCGGGGAATAATAGCCAGGAAGAGAAAAAGGGACGGATTCAGGCCTTGAGAGCATTTGTGAGAATGGAAAATGCTCCGTGGCATAAAGCAGATAGTAGCCTATATGCCCTTGTTTGTGTCGTGGGTTACCTGTTAGAGCAGAATTAGGGTAAATCACTACGGGCGTGAAATCCCGCTTATATTCCGCCGGGCGTCACATCGCGGCAAGGGATCGGGTACTGAATGCCCCGCGCTCTTGGAATAGCACTGGCCGTGCAATGTATTACGGAGAGACTAACAGGCACGGGCTTAAGCTGATAATGCCTGAAGTTCCCGAGATGTTGCGTTATGGTGCAGAGTCAGGACACATTATATGTCGGGGATACGGACCTCCATGGAGCAGAGATGGTGCGGGTTCGGAGAAGATCACACGTGCTCTATAGACTGGTCAATTATATATCTATTACACGGCAGTTAGGTACTCCTCCAACCGGGAGTAGGCTATCCTGCCACTGTGAAATCGCGCAGCGTTACATCGGACAGCTACTTCCAATTGTAAATGAACGCGGGGGACGACCAGTCAATTGACATCATGTACCCTTAACTATAGGGGGACCGCTCCTCGGAAAACAGGACAGGAATGAAGACCGCGAGGAGTGATAAAGTTTGTGGCATTGGGGGTTGGAGCTTACAGGGGATAGCTAGAATCGCCCATGTTTATGTGAGCCAGTGAATGGTTGACCAGCATTCTCTGCTTTTGCTAGCGTTGGGTGAGATTCGTGGCGCGAGAGAGGGTTACGCGCGAATTGGACATTGGACTATTTCTCCTTTTGTACCTTCCGCTGCCTCGTGATGTTTTTGTCATCAATGTAACGGACCTAGACCCGGAGGCACGACAATTCTGAAGAAGGGAGCCCGAGAGCTACTAGGTGAAACCCGCGCGGTGAAAAGGGATCGTGGAGGGTTGTTGGGCACTAAGCCTTGCTCTCAACGAAATTTAGAGGAAGAGGTCGACCCAAGCCCGCCGGGAGAGTGTTGTAATCACGATGAGCAACTAGATTAGCGATGACGTGGAACGAAGGGGCGATGAGCCATGTGATTTAAGATCCGTCTCACCCCGAATAGATGAGATGGAGAACGCATGCGAGGATAGATACGGCTAGATTCACCGCTCCATAACAGTGATGGTAGAGTTTTTTCGTGTCGGTTGTAAAGGGTTGCTCTAGCTACAAATCCAGATTTTCATAACAATACTGGGTCATGAGAATCAGAGGCGGAGGCGAGGGATTGAGTGTGAGCTTTGGTGCCCGATCCGAACTATGGCATTAGCCGCGGTCAATTTGCTATGGCACCTACGAACTTCACTCTAATTTAACTATGTGGTTGGTCGGTACGAATTTCGCGATTCGGCGGTGTGGTCGTGGTGGCGAGGGCTACTTAGAGTAAGTCTTCGGTGAAAAGAGTCACGGCTTTTGGCGGCCGAACATCTGATAATTCGAGCTTTTTATTGCAAGGTGGGTCGCAGGGGTCCGAGTGTACGTTATAAAGAGTTTGTGAACACATGGGAGGCTGCGAAGCCTTAGCGACCGCGTTTTAAATTGCAGGTTCGGTTCATTAGGTGAAATAAATGCAACTAATATCGACAATGGTAACGAGTCATCGGGGTTAAGGTTGGGCCCGAGCGCTAGCTTATGTATGTTCGGATGTCCTCCAGACCGGACTTGGGCATACCTGGAGCGTAGACGTTCGCGTAGAGGTGTCCCCGGCTGACGTGTATTGCACGTTGTAGCAGTGACTCACATCAACGGCGCATGGTGTGTTTCGTGGTGAAGAGAGCGTTAGACAGGCGGTGAGGCTTACTACAGACGCCGCTAACTTGGGCTAAATTTCCTCTGCTTGTGTGGCACCTTCTCGTTATGGAAGCACCTCCTTGTTTATGGCAAATAGTATGGCTAGTCCCATGCGAATTGCCGTCTAAGGAGTGTAGATTGGTAGCCGGTGAGCGGCCAGGTGTTGGCTGATCGAAGAATATGAATAATGCGTACTAACGGCGAGGGAGAATGGTTTATCTTATTGAGCCACGGCAAGAGTTTTTTGTGATCCATGACACCAAGGCAGGCCGGAGGTCCATTTGGCAGGTGGACTAAAGTTTTCTGTTGACCCACAGATCGCAAGCAAACACCATGAGGGACTAGGAAGAACATCGTGCATATCAGGGGAATTGACCGACGATTAGGTGGATACCTGGATTCGTAAGATTTATCTATGCCTATGAGAAGGCGCTTGGATTCTGGGCCCTTAGGCCGGGGCTGTTTACGCTTTGGACCGGACACTAGGTTGCGAAGGCTAAAAGGTCGGGATGAGTCAATGAGGGGTAGGGATAAGGGGCAAGGTCGTCCAATATATTTACCACTAGATGATATTAATAATACGCCGAACATTTATTACATGTAGGATCTACATGCGGCAGCCGCGGCGGCGTAAAGCGTCACGCGGGAAGCGTGTAAGGGCGGCGTGAGTTAGCACTGTTATGGAGCCTGTTAGTGGCGAATGCTGGGCAGGCGGCTACTTGCTATTGCTTCCGGGTTTGTAGGGTGACGGATACTGAAATTCATATCTGGTGGTAAAGAGGTGCATTTAGCCTGTGTTCAAGGCACGGGGGATCGTACGGGTCGCTGTTTGAGACTCTGCTAAAGGGAGAGAAGTGGTGAGAGGTCGGCGCTTTCCGGTGGGGCTTATGATGCTGAGCGGATCAGGACGTTGCGGCCCACTAGTCTATATATACGATTGAGTAGGATTTGCTTACATTAAGCGAATGGAAGGTGCCCTGACAGCGTTAGTCCCCACCTTGATCGCCCACATGAAGGTTCCGCAGGCAGAACGTACGGTAGGCGAGACAGAAGTCACTGGTATTAGGACCTGTAAGTGTAGGGGTAGTATGGACCTTCTAACCGTGCGGTAAGCTCGGCGACTCCTGGTGCCTGGGATGGTGTGCCGATGTAATAAGGCAGGCAACGGCGACTGCGGGGACAGATCGGACCTTAACAGTTTTGCAGTAGTTAGCGGTATGAGGGCGCTTCTAAATCACTGACTGACTTCGGGTTTCGTGGTGATACCAATGTCGGTATGTTCGTAGATCAGTTCCGATACGACACATTCTCCACCAAAGTCACCGATGTTATTCTAGACTTAGTTCCAACGCTTCGATGACTTCCACTGGTAGCCGTATAAGCGTGGGAAACCGTTTGTATGACCGCCGGAAGGTTGGGCACCGGATTTGCTTACTTTAGAGCATTCGTACGCGCCGTGAGGGCAGATCAGATGGCGTTAGTAGTATTAGGGCTAGCGTGTCATGGTGAGGTCTCATACTGGTATATCTGTGCGGTAACCTTGGCGGTAGGAGGACTTAGGGCCTGCTCTGAAGTAAAGGTGCGTTCGCTAACCTATACTAGCGACGGATTGGACATCGTTTCATCATGAAGTTAAGCATCCGTTACGTCCTCCGGTACGGCGCCAGCGCGAGTGGCTAGTGGTGGCGAAATCCCCGTAGAGCCCCTGGGTGTTGGACTTGTTGTGGGGATGTGACGGAGAGGGCCAAGTCGGCTGTAGTTCCCTCTTAGACGCTCCTGGGTTGATTGGCGGCAGATGGAAGGGGTACGCCATCGGGTTGTCTCTTTTACGATTGTTAAGGCGATAAACCATAAAAACGCATCCATGTTCTAGTGGTGATGAATTTCTCGTTTTCACCAGGTTAAGCGGAAGGATCTTAGACGGCGAGTGTACTTTAAAATTTGTTTTATAGGGGGCGAGCACTAGACGTAAGTTGTAATTATGCGGCGAGACCTAAACGTGCATTCTGCTCTGTACGATCACGATGGTTACGTGGGGGGGAGATCCTGTAAGCTTAATGGTAGTGGACACTGATTGCCATAGTATACAGTGGGTTCAGGCGCGTAGCAGAATACTACAACGTGTATAGTCATGCGGAAACTACCTTACGCAGACTCGAATACGAGGCGGACGGAAGAGTGTAAAGGCAGGCTGGTCAGGCAGTGTGCGTATGCTCCAAGGTGAGCGGCGACTGTAAAATTGCAATTGGGACTCAAAGGGAGATAAGCCGACAGATAAGGTTCATTTAAAGGGACTGACCATATGCAGCCGTTCTGGTTTTTGTTAGACGAGTCCAATGTGAGCGATAGTAGAGGGCTTGCAACAAGAGGGCCTAGATAAGTACTCCCCCGCGTCTGGAATTATGTTGGCATGGGTAACAGGCCGCGGATACGAGGCATTTTGACGAGGTCGAAACGTTTCAACTTGCCCCTTATAAGACGGGAGTTGGAGGATCGCTTGTTCGGGCACGGTTCGTAATTGCTTATACAAAATATTTCCACTAGCACATACATATATAAGCGCCGACGTATTGGGGCTTGTGTCAGAACGTGTTAGTTCTGGTCACAATCAAGCGATGTGAGTATTATGCGTATGAGAACTTGTTCTACCTGGCTCTATCGTTTCTGTAAACGAGGAGCCGTGGCGGAGACTTCCGGTTAATGTAATTGGAGGTTCTTACCGCTTGCGCTAAAGGAGGACGCGTGCTTGTCTATCTATATGAATGAGCGGATGTTATTGGCTTGATCGTGAGAAAGGCAGAGCAGCCATCCGGGGTTGGATATTATCCGCTGGGCGAACAGTTCAGGGATGCGGCGGACCGATCGAGCGTCTACGCAGTTGCACCAACGAACTGGGTACTTGGCAGGGTTCAAAGAGTACGTGAAAAGCTGGAACGCTCGAGGAGTGGTTTATAGTATCTTAGATAACGAATAAGAACTGTACCGAGACGATCTCATTTATCACGGTGAACCTGTAATTCGACGGAATCCGTGCCAAGCAGGAACATCGGCTGTTTGGTTCGCAAACGGAGCCGATCACACGCATGAGCCCGATATATGCCGCCGCTCATCGAAGCCGGCAGCTACAGAAAATGATGCGCGTCTTTAAGTGGACCAACGAACATCTACTTGAATATTGATCCTCAGACAGTAACCGTGGGGGGGATGTACTATCAGGCGTGCAGGAGATTACCTCATTACGGAAACGGAAGAGCCGAAAGACCGCGTCGTCCGCTTCCAACGTGAGTATAAAAGGATAGAGATTTCGTAGGTAGACCTTTAGTTGCGAATTACATGTTGCACATACGGGCTCGCGGGAGTTGATTTATAACAAGCGCCGAAGGTTGTTGTGTGGGTGCAGAGAGTAACTTGAGCGTTACAAGGCTGGCCGTATCTCGTGCTGTCGTCACTAGGCTTGCCTTCTACCCTGTCGTCGTTAGACAATCATCATTGCGAATTCAAGCAGAGTGGAACACGCGCAGTTTAGGGGGGAGCGTGCCTCGAGGATGATCCTTTGTTGGCCGAGGTTGATGGAAGACATGGGTGGAAACTCACTTAATTGGCCCTCTAATAGTCTAGGATATGAGTTTCGCCCAAATCCTATGTAGGTCTCGAAAGAGGTAGTAGTCCTTCCATGGGAGATCCCAGTAAGATACAGATTACCTGAGTACTGATACTTGCCGTCCTGCACGGGACGACCAGCGTTAATTATTTCTAAGTTGGATGGGGATTAGGGTCGCGGCGAAGACTGCAAATAAATGTGGACATATGTACGGGGCGATGCGTTAATTAGCTACTTACGCCGTGAAATCGAGATATTGACAATTCGTTCCGTTGAACTTATAGACACTCCTGTATTTGAGTGGCTGTGCGGAGCGTAGGCTCGCTTCGTTGTGCCTATGTTTAATCATGACCGTATGGCGTTCTTAAGCAGTCAGTATAGTCGTAACCGCGCATCACTAATCGAACGTATAGGGGTCTGGCCTGAACAACGCGACGATCACTTAGTGGCTTGGTTATTGCGCCGGAAATTGCACGCAGTGGCCTCCACTGATGGCTGGCGCCGTAGATCGGTAAGTGCTGGCTTGCGTTTGTTTCGCCGGGTTGCCTACGATAGTAATTGTCAGTAGCGAGGGTATTTCGATAAAAGGTCGCTAAGTGGTAAGCCCAGTCGCTTGTAGGGTGGGTCTATCTAAGAGAGAAAATTCCTTGTTCTGCGATTCTCATGCTGAATATATACAGGTTCGTATGAGGTCAGTACAAGACAAACGGGGTGTCACTGCATATGGCGATCCGAGAGACGGCTGGTCGATATTGACGCAAATTGAGGTCTGCTCTAAGCTGCAGTTTACAGGGCTGTACCGCAAAACTAAGTTACCATCGGCGTAAGTAATTGGTGGGGCCATGTATGTAGTGTAGGGAATGCAGGTAATACCCTTGTGTACGTTAGAGTGATTTGCGTACTCTGGATTCCATAGAGTGCGTTAATAGCATGGAAAAAGAGTCATTTACAGAAACCCAGCTGCATGGTCGGCTCTTGGTAGGGCCGCGCTCGGCGTAAAGTAGGGTATAAGGGGACGGAGGCCATAGCTTTAGAATATATTACTGGCCAGATCCTTGGGATCTATAGTCTTTGTGGCCCAGACTTACAGTTAATGGTGCCGAGTTACTTATCCGAAGGTTATGTGGCGAAGGTTAGTTGCTGACTCAGGTCGGAGGCCACACTATTTCGCCATCGTAGGGGGTCTGCCGTAAAAAGCGACGTTACGGATTCACGGGACCTAGCGATGGACGCTGACTGTAAGTATAAAGATGATTAATGTCCGGAAGAATACTCGCTGCAAAGATCTCGAGGGACTTAGGAAGGGTTAATTCATGGCCAGACAAGGGACATCTCGCTCGGGTGTAAGTTTTTTGCCCGGCGACGCGGTTCCTTAGCGGGGTAAAGCGAACGGGTAGCATCTCTGACAATGTGCGTACTAGTGTTTCGATTTCGGTAGGACTTGTCATGGGGTATTTATCTATGGAGGTTTGGATGGTACTATGCGGCGTTCCTGCCGCCGCATGTCACAGTCAAGGGAAGGTCGATTATGTTGAGTGAGGTTCCTAAACCACAGCATGGGCAAGTTGATGCGCCTCTTAGTTAAGGGTTTTGGGTTTGATCTACGCCTGTAGTTGAGACGATTCGGGTGGGTGCGCATCGGGTGATTTATGGGCTTATGGCCGACCATTTCCGCCTGTGGAGATAACATGGATCCAGTTGCAGTAGACACAGTCTTTCTTTTGGCGGGCCCGCGAAATATATTAAGTGTCTTTTGATTGGTGTAACATGCTAGAAGGGAATTGGAATTGGTTGCGACGTGTGTGCAGCTGTTGATGTCATCACAAAGTGAGAAGCCAGATATTCTCCTGTGGACTTCGCGGATGATCCGATGAGGTTTATGGAACCTGTTAGTGTCGTCTAAGTCGAGCTATGCGTGGTTACGACGCCTTAAGACAGTCTGGGGCTGTTAAATCAAGCAATTTCTCCCGTATCGGGTCATGCTCCAGGCGCGATTCTTTCGGTTGGATCGTAAGTTGCGTGACATTTATCCAGGGTATGGAGCACGTAAAATACGTGTTTGGCTGACCCAGGAGCCTTGTTGGTTACATCTGCGAGATTTTGGGGACAGGTCTACATTAGTGTTGGTACGGATGGGCCCTAGTGCCAATGTTGAGACCGCCGCAACCGGGGACGGTGAGCGTCTCCCTAGTTGCCGCTTCACAGGGAGGGGGTTGCTGGGACCATCAGATCTATCTTACGGAATGAATGTGCCCGGACCTTGGTGAAAATAATGGTCGATTCCCGAAGCGATAACTCACCGCCGATAACCGATGCGCTTCGAGAAATGGTGGGAGGGCAGGAACAGACGATGGGCATCGCGCAACGTTGGCAGGTGAATCCGGAGCGTGTTACGATCGTAATATTGAATAGGAGAACCCGTATTCTACAAGGGCGAGGATCTCCTTAGAAACAGATATGATTGGGCCTCATCACAGACTTAGGAGTTTGCTAGTTTGGCCTTCTGGCAAAACGAGGGGGGCCTATACAATTCGAATGGCACACCGACGGTCATAGGTAGGCATGAGGAGCGTAGAGTTATACGTACGATTAGGTTACTTATTAAATAGTGTCGCTTGGCGTTGGTTCTCGGATTTATCTCTGCCACTACCCCGTATACTGTAAGAAGAGACCCCTTAGCCTTCTGAAGTCTCACAAGGAGGTCAAAAGGGTAGGCGAAGTAGTAGTTCAGGACTTACTGGGCCAAAGACCAGGTTTGCATGCATTAGGCTGGGGCCGAAGAGAGTATCTCGTGCATGTTCTCTTCAGGGGTCCCACTCAAAGCTGTGTCGTGGTATATGGAGTGGGGTGTGAGTTGTCACAAGATCTAGAGGCGTTCTTCAATTTCCCGGGTGTAACCCGGCACTTGAGAAGGCTCCATGTATGTGAGAGAGTGGCGAATCTGTGGGGGGCACACGACCCGGCGGTTGAGTGAGGTATAGCTGAGCCGGCTATGGTATAAAACCTAAGACTCGACGGTGGAGCGTAGATGTTTAAAGATGTGTCTTGGGATGCCGCCAAGTAGACGGTTGTACAATCGGGCAAAAATGGATTGAGTGCGAAGTAGACCTCAGCTATGAGGAGCGGATTGAGAAGTTTACGTAGCCTGTGAATGTCGACGTTTTGACCAGGGGCGGCGGGTATTGGCGCTGTATGTTTTCACAGCAGTAGTTCCCACTGGATGTACTCCTCTCAGTACTGACCGGGCTGCTGAGTTCTCAAGTCACGGCACTGCAGAGTCTTGCTTGGACTCGTATATCGGATGTAGCGTGGCTAAATGCGTGACATGCTGCCGGGGGCTTAGGGATTAATGTCATCAGAGCTTGTTGGAAAAGCAGCACCCTCAAACGTTTTTATTTGGAAGTAACAAAATTGAATGGGCTTCACCCGGGATCTTCGTTGACCCCTAGAAAAGTGGCGCAAACTGAGTGTTTGGTCGGCATGAGCAGCGGCGCGTAGGCAGAACCCACGGGTAATCGTAGTGGCCACCGGCGTTTTTGCGCTAAGTTAACATTATCGTGAACTACGGCAGGCCAAGAGAGACGTGCGTCAAGAGCGTCGGGCCTCGACGTCCGATTTGACTTGTAGATATGGGCCGCAAGCCAAGTGAGAAACACGGACTAATCGGTAACGTAGAATGCTTGACACCGTCGACGCGCGGCAAAGTCGGCGGCCGTCTAAGTTTAGTTTCCGCATGGTGCTGAGCGTAGCCGTTTCTCACGAGCTTTCCTCAGTGGGGAACTACTCTATCCTCTTGTTGATGACAATAATAGTGGAGGTAGGGGTCTGCAAGAAGAGTGTTGTGAAACGTCGGAAGATGAATCTGTATACGTGTTGCTCCGAGTTTTCGCTTGCATCCTACCTAAAACTTCAATTGGTGGCCGTTGAACTTTGACAGAGGCCAGTGCAGACGGATATGAAAAAATGCTGGTTGGAGGTAGATGGGGATACATGTTGGTAGGGTTTGCGGTTATCGATTTAGTATTGCGGTTAGAAGGGTAAGAATATGTCCGGTTCGATAGTCTTCCGGCGCAACGAGGCCTAGGGTGGCAGCGAATTGGAGAGATCGAGAAGCGTGCCAGACGGGGATCGCCTGGCTGTAATTCATTCTCAAGGGGGCTAACCATTAGCAGGGACACATTGGTCTTGAACTGGTGATTACCTTAGACAACATCTAATAGCATCCAGTTTCACGTCCGATGCTTGGCGAGGATCTTAGACTCAAGGGGCGTCTGCATTGGAGGGGGGAGTATCCCAATCTTCTGCCCGTAACGAGGTATAGTTCAAGCGAGGGCTATGTGTTGACGCGGGGCAAGTTAGCCACTGCTTCACGGTTCGTTATAGTAACATCCTCGCCAAGCGAAAACTCAAGGGGCGACAGGTGAACTAAGGAGGTACTTGGACTGATAATGAAGAAAAGACGGGGAGGTGACTTTCGGCGGGTGACTTTTTGGAAATACATTTAGCATTGCCTCCATGGGGCACTAGAGCACCAATTGATCCCATTAGTGTACAGTTAGATGGTATCAAACAATGCCGTGTCGTACTCGAAAGTAGTGTGTTTGGATCCGCTCATGAACATATCGCTTCGTGAAGAGGTTACAGTGGCAGGGGTTTTCGAACGCTGATATTTTCTGGGGAAAGGTAGTTGTACGACCCACATGGGGGCTCGTGTCGGGATTGTAGGCTGCATTCAGATATGGATCGTTTTAGGCGTCGGCAATAAGATCCGGAGTCCACTATCCTTTCTCTTGTCTGTCAAAATAGCTTCGACTCTATTGACTATAAGAGATAGGTGATTCGTCGGAACTGGACTGGTCTCCTTACAAGTTTACAACGGCAGTGTGGGGGCGTTGAACGACCCCCCATAGATCACTGTTAGTTCTAGGCATAGACGCGACCGCACGTAAAAATGTCGTTCGCAGTTTTGGGCAAGCAATCCAGGATCGCCGTTTTAATCGTCTAGGGTCATCGGACGCTCAAAATAGCTTGGAGGTATGACTTACATGTAGTCGCCGCCCTAGATATCCATCAATTCGGCGTTGGGCCGTAGTCCGTGGTTAGATAGGACAGTGGACGGGGCGGGTGAACAGTAGCTTGGCAGACCCCAGTTAAGAAAAGCCCAGCAAGTATGTTGGGTTAGCACTAGTATCGCGGCACGGCGAGAATGATGAGTCGTTTGCCTTACCGGAGTAACTTAAGCATAGCACATCGCCTCATAACGGAGATAGTGACATATAGCTGCACAGGGAGCGGTTCGATCAGGGGTGACGCTGTTGGGCCACTTTTAACTTATCAACCTGAAGTGATTATGTGTCCTGGTGCACCGGTAATTACTAGCGAGCAAGGAGCACGCTGGAGTATCACTCGAACAGTTTATGCCGCGCCGAAAACGAGCACAGTGGTCGCCAGGTTGCTCCGTTTTGGAGTAGGGGCTACAGAATCGTGGAGAATATTGGCGAAGGTCCTCATCGGACGATGTGAATCGACTGAGCGTCACCCCTAAGACGGATGAGTTGGCTCATTAGCGTCTTAGGGTGATTCCGGGGGGGTTTCTGTCGCCTAAGGACTGGTGAGAAGCGTTGGATAGTCAGTTGGTCTAAAGACATTGGGTGTCTTTTCAGCTGTCAAGGGTTAAGCCCTAGCTCTGGATCAGCCGATGGTTATGAATTGAGTGGGAGCTGAAAGGATCGATCTCCCTCGAGCGCGCGAGCAATTAAGCATAATTCGGCCCGCGATCCGGCGGTTGAACGCGCGGGTGTGAGCGAGGCTGGGGCGGTGATCATCATTTTTAAGATAAATACTAAGGTGTCTTATCTTATCAGAAACGGATTACCCTCGTTGTCGCGTGACGCCCGGAATCTAGTGAGGTAGATTGTCTCGGAGCGCGCCAGGGCCGACGTAGACTACGCGCGTCGTGCGAGAATTAACGTCTACAGAAAATAAGAAAATCCGGCTTATTCTCTCCCTATGACGTATGGTTTTTACCAGCCCCTGATAAACTGAAACGACGTGGGGTGTATAAGCCGGGAGGAGTTCGGCTATGGAGAATGATTCTAAGTCGGAGACAGAAACGCGAAGTCGGGGCGATCGCCTTCCCGGAGTATTAGGCCAGTTTGCGTGGGTGATGCGCCATTGCGGTTTGATACTCTGAAGAGGCGAAAGGATACCTTAAAACAGGCCTTCTGAACCGAATAAATACCGTATGAGCTCGACTACTATGGTTGAACTTCGTCTTGGTTCCTGCTGCAAGGACGGTGTCGGATTGTAGATTGTCCAAGATCCGAGGTCAACGGGGTTGATAGGTAAAACGTGGACGGACGTGAGGCGCAGAGAAATCGATAAGCCAATCGGTGATAATTCCACAGTAACATCGCATCCATTCCACTCGAAGAGGTGGTGGGATATCTCAGGGCATGCATCACATGCGGGTTTCTTGATACGACCGGGTACAATGGCGGAGCAATAGCTCATGACGATCATTACTGCTCGAAGTAATCATTAGATTTTCAAAGTCCGGTCCAGGAGCCAAGATGAGCGCGCTGCTGGCGTGGTGGGACGTAGGGTTAGATACAGCGTTGTTGGCGACGGTGGCTACAGTCATAGGTACCACCCGCGCCATGTCTACGTTTACGACCTGTACAAAGGAATGCTTCAATCCCTCGCGTTATCTGCGAAGGGCGTATCAGCTGATAAGACTGATTGGAAGGAGCAGGGCCCATAAGTTTCATTGGCGGGGCCCTGATACTAATGGACGATGACGCGGGTCCGTGCGATTTATTCTGCTTTACCAGTGTAGGAGCAAGAGCCTAACCAGCTCAAGTCCGTACTAGAGCCGGCACACGTGGTTGCGGATAGCATTGGGAAATACCATACTTTAGAATGGTCCGTGCACAAAGGTGGGTGTAGATGTACGTAGTGCTTTTCCCAAGCCTGACCAATTCGACGTATGGGTAGTCGGGGTAACGTAGCTATAAGTGTTTCGTAGGTATACTTGGCCACAGCGTTTCTGGGTTCGTCAGACAATTGTTATGCTTCGTTACGCGAGCCAGTGTCCATTATCCTGAAGTGCGCGTAGAAATCTGCGGTGGGTGCCGCTATCGTGTAGATGGACGGGTCAAGGGCTGGGTGATCAAATTCGCGACACGGTCTAACGCGGACGTAAGGTGAAGTTTGTTGCGGTTCGAGGCTCTATACACAGAGCTTTGGGGAGATGCGGCGGAGCTAGAGAGGCCGTTTGACACAGTGTCGAAATCGGAATTTTGCTAATACGACGCGGTGCGGGTCCTTGGCCGGTGGCGGACCGAATCGTATAGTTCGCGACTTTTGTAGAATATGAGTAGGTGGGATGCATTATCATCGCAGAACCGGAGTGGGGTGTACCAATGAGACGATAGATGTCCCGGGGGGAAGGGGTCGTGCCGGTCTCTTCTTTGAGTAGAAACGGTTAGTGGGCTTGGTCTTTAGGACTAAGGGTAGATCTCGTGAAGTTAGGATTGCCTGGGGTCTTCGTGCGCAGAGGTTTACGCCTGACGCATATTGATCGATATAGCGAAGCTAGGGCCATCAGTGGAGACCCGGGGAGGTCTGGGTCTCAGAGGGAGGGAGGGGGAGTATAGATAGCGTCACTGCCTTGGTTAGGTGCTCGAGTGGATTGCGATACACCCGCTCAGTCTATCACAGAGTTGAGGTGTTATTCTTCATGTACGTGTGTGGGGATATTGCCTTATTGTTGTATTTGGGACGAACAAGTTGTGCAGTAGCGGCGCCTTACGAACAACCGATCGTATATCGGCTATGGTCAGTTGGGCCTTTGTGTGCGTAGTAAAGTTTCGACACGGTTCAGGTTTCGTAAGGTAGGGGTCGGCGGCCGCACCATTCACGCCGCGTGGACTCTAAGCTAGTGAATTCGTGGAATTGGACGCTACATAGCGCCAGGACTCGGCGAGCACACTATGGCTGCTCGGCTTGGGGTATCATAGTGCAGATTTTTCCAAGGAAGAACCTACTTTTTCTAGAACTGGCCAGGTAAAAGCGCCTTGCTAAGGATTACAGAGCGCGGCCTCCCCAATGAGATGAGGATTTCTTCCCAGGGCTCCTGTTCTGTCTGGCATGCTTGCGGGTGAGTGATGGGTTGCAGAGAAGAAACACGGCACAATATTCCGCGCACCATCTCACGGTTGGGTTTGTCACCGTAGTGTCTACCATGGAACTCTGCGTGACACACTAGGATGAGAGGAAGGAGGGGTGGTACCTGATGGGTGTTCCACTAAGATTACAACTAGACGCATAGTAGGCTACTCGTGCTGTATCAACCTTGGTTTACCGGTTATTTACCCGGAGGTTCACATGAGAGCTGTCCTACACTGCCCCCAAGCACAAGGGCTCTGGGGCGCGCTTTTAGTGGCCCTAGAATGATTGCACCTACGTGGGGCAGGAGTAGGACTATGCGGTGGCTAGTCGTGGAATTCTAGAACTTCCCTCATGCCGAAAATGTTAGGCTCACGAAGTGAGAAGCTGAGAAGGTTGTGTGACGATGTGGTCGGGCGGGCAAGCGACGTAGCTTTTGGGGATCAGGACCTTAGAGAGGGCCCTGCTGGTTCTACTCGTGGTTCAGACAATTCTGGCAAAGCGCACTGCCGGCCTTCAGTCCCTCCAGTTTATTCACGATAAGTCCATGTGTGGTCCGCAGGAGTGAAGCAGGTAGAAGCTTCTTACGTTAAGGGACGGGAGACATGTGCGTCAGATCTACTCCACGGTTAGCTATAGCGCGAGTAATTCGGTGACCGAATACTTACCATCGCACCATTCTCACCGCGAGGATAATTGCGCGCATGTTTTAATTGATCGTAGGCGTAAGCTCATGAAGTGCGCTGGGAGTACACGTCCGGGGGGACCGACTCAGATCAAATTCATCCGTGGGGTTTGAAGATACGACTCATCCCAGAGTGGGAGGATGTGGTGGAGTAGTTGTTAGGCGGCCGTCTGCCAGCACGCCTACTCTGCGCCTCGCTGTTCCCCGATCACTGCCGCTTACGCAGAAGCACAGAGCATACGTCTTAGTTATGGAGCCCGTACGCCGCTGGGTCGTGCATCCTGCGAGCTGCGAGTGGAATCCAATACCGTTGCGAGTGGATCTATGTTACTGCGAAGTAACTCGGACAGAATGAGGCTGGGCGCGCCGGCAACGAGGCGGGGTTTCTTCATGACAAACTAGGGTCGGCTCGATCGTGTCTTTAGCCGCTCGTAAGGGTGGGAACGTGCATCGCGACCTGATCAGAGATTTCGGATTTTGCCAACCGGCCATAGACCGACACCTATATGAAGAATACGAGATACGGTAGGGCGGCAGTATTATCCTGGGAGAGTTCGTAACCTAGATACCAAGCGGACGGCTGGGTGATGTTCTGGGACAGGCCACTTAGTATTCTAAGTAGGGTACGTCGGGTACAACCATAGATAGGTGCTTGCGAGCCATTGCGTATTACTGAGGTTGTAGGAAGAGTGGGCATCATATGTACGAAGCGTGTTTCTTTCTGACCGTTGCAGGGAAGACTGTCACGATCAAAGGAACAAACAAGACATACCAATGATAACGGACCGCTGTGACCGTCTTGAGAAGCATTGTGTAGGCGGTGGGCTCACTGGCTCAAGTAGTGAGGAGGATGGACTCCGTGATTGGGATTTTTCGCCTATGCTACTGAAGAGGACCGGCCGGTATCCTCTGTCTTCCTTACCGGTGGTGGAAGGAGGGTACTATGTAGGGGCTCGCGGGCGAGGTACCGCCACCCTGGATCGGCACCGGGTCGTCGGGACCGCGTGAGCGCAGGCCTGGTAAGGGTATTCTGTTAGCTAAGCAACAGTTGAGGAGACTACGTCAGGGGCTATGAGTTGTTGAAATGTTCCAGTTCCGCTAGACTAGGTCAAGTCCAAAAGTTTCATATTGTTGCGCCGGGAGGCGTCCGGGGAATCTAGCGAAGTATTCGAAGAGAGGGTATGTTAAGGCCATGCCACAGAATAATTGGCCTGGTTCTGTGGAATGGCGGCCTTAAAGACGGGGCAGGCTACGAGCGCGCATGATGAGTTGAACGTTAGGAGGCTTAGTGACTGTTACTGCGTGGGTCTCGAGAAGGTCGCTCGGATTATCCGGTGGCGCCATTTGTAGTGAGACCGTTCCGCTTAGCTCGATCAGGAGGGCCTAGGGCTCTGTGCGGGGTGACATCGGCGGTGTGTGTCCACAGGATGCAGAAACGCGAGTTATGGGGGCCCTGGTAGAACTTGACTGCGCTTATGCGTATATTCGAAAGGGCGGTGGGCCATCGGGCATTGGTCCCCCGAGAGCCTTCCATGTCGACTCGGTGACCAGTTTCAGGGCCGCAGTAGACCTCGGGTCTTATCTCGCCTCATGCAGTAGTACAAATGACACCAAAGCTACTGAGGCTACAACTCGATGCGGAATCGTTTTGGGCCTTTGGATGACTAGTCTATTAAAACGCTTACAAGAGGCGGCCGAGATGACATCCCACGTATAACAAATGCGTTCGTCAGGGGGGGAAATGAGATGTAAAACCCAGTAGAGTATCGATTTAGGCGTAGGTTAGGTTTTAGGCCCGCTGCCATGAGGTTCCGATGGATTAGCTCGCACTGTCTTCCATCACGTACCCCCAGATTGGCTGGATTTGAGGTAGGTTAGAGAGATGTCAATCAGTGCGTGACGTGAGGTGCTTCACTGAAAAGGTTGATGACTTAGTTGTAGGGTTTCACGTGTGGGTCCGTATCAGGAAATCGCGCTAGGAGTGGATATTTTACCTTCAAGAGTCTGGTTGTACTTTAGATGCACATAATGGATCGCGGTCTAAACTTACGACATCAATGGTGGTGGTTGCGATTATGCATTTTCGCTTACTTGTATTAGATTTGTACAATGCAACAGAAGGATGTCCATCATGCTGTTGTTAACGTGAGTAGTGCAGTGTGTGGTGGGTGGTCATAGTACTGAAGATTCTTCGAAACCCCTTGTCAATAAAGGCGATCCAGGATTAAAGTTGTATCGACCGACTCGAGACAAGCGGTCAGACCGTTGAGGTATCGCGCATTGCCTGACTGCGTAATTAGGTGAGTCGGCTGACGATGAAGCCACCCGATGTAGTCCAACTGCGACGCTAGTTTATGACTGTATATGTAAGGAACTGGATAAGGACCGCCTGGGGGTGGTATGTCCGTTTCGTTGCAGGCTTGTACGCTATTAGGTTTCTCGTTAGAGGGGTTTTCGGTTTCCCTGCCGCGCGGTGTGTGCTATCTGTGCGAATCAGAACTCTATCCGGATAGACTGGAATGCGTAGCGGGCGAGTCACATATGGCATGATTTGACCCCTCGGGGGAAGGAAGACATGTCGAATGGTCATCTAGAAGTTAGAATCCAGTTCGGAGGAAGGCAATGCAATGTTATAGGGGGGTAACTGTGTAAGGCATAACATAGCCGTTACTGCGAATATGGCTGATTTCGTAGAGGAAGATGCCAGTACCGCTTAGGAAAAGTGAGCTGGCGTTTTATGTGAAAACCGGTGAACCATTTGCCAAAAGCATGATGGGTTATCGCGTTAGGTAAACCCTGGGCGCCCTACGGCGCAACTCACAAGCAGCTACGTGGAACATCGAGTGGAACCGAGATGGTCAATGCATGGAAGGGAGGCACGACTGGGGGCATACCAGAAAGTTTAGGGGAGTGTGGACGTGTCCTGATACCTCGCCTATTACGGTTCGAGCTGGTCGGTTCAAAGGATGGAGCGGAGGACGTATACTCAATCTTAAGTAGAACGGGCAGGCGTGTATGCTTATACTCGAGGGTTGGCGGTGTGACTGGGACCATGGGTCTGGTTTGATCCCGAGGGATCAGGGGGAGTAATTTAATCTTCTGTCTAAGCGACTGAACAAAGGGCGGACGGAGTAATAGATCGCCGAGAGTGACTGAAGCGGTTGGCTTCCCGGTGGTAGCGGAGGAGAGAGGATGTGCATTCACGTGAGTGAGAACTAGAATGTGCAAGGTTCAAGTGTGAGGGTCGGATAGGTTATTATCAATACGGGCGTCGGCCGCACCTCACCAAGTTCCGCGCTTCACCTCCGGAGTTTGCTATGAATGGCGTGCGTTTATTAGGTCGAACAACGAAAGGCGTGGAGCGAGTGTGGGCTAGCGTTTTGGGGTCGCGTTCGCCGCCCGAGGGAAGTAGAACGGACACTCGGACGGAGAGAGGCACGAGGTATTCGCTGGACTGGATGCAGCGGGTTAGGATCTAGTAGGAGGGATTGCAGGTCTCGGGGGCATTGGGTCACCGGTCCATTATCGGGTACTCACTAGGCTTTATGAAGAGGACTACCGTTACTATAGTCCTGCATTTCGGGTGTACGACTGGAGGACCTGCGACTATGTGGCACATGTGATCCTCTTTTAACGGAATGTTGTTTTTACGCACGGACCGCCGCCGAAAAGGACAGAACAATTAGTGTGTGTTAAAGTCGGCGTTTAACTCCAACTGGGAGGGCGACCTCAGAGAAAGGAACACTCGGGAGAGGGATGATGTGTGTGAACTAAGTACGGCGCCTAGGCACCGTGGAGATGCCAGTGTGTCATAATTATTAGATGATTTTTGAAGGATCTTAGAAATGAACGGATGGCAAGTGCCAGCACAGTAGAGGGATGATGACGAACAGAGGTTTCGTAGCCCCGGTCCCGTCGGTTAGACGCCGCTTCTCCGCCTCGGAGACCAAGAAGTATTGGCGTGATAGTGAAGAAGGCGATTAGAGCAGGGATGAGATATCGTAGGGAGTGTTAGTTAGCATGACGCAGTGTCCTATATGTCGTGCGACTAGTTGCTTTAGGCACGATGCTTTGGAGCAACGGGTGAACAAATATGACAGGCGCGTGATGGGGTTATCTTGGGCGGGCTATGATCATAGTTCATAAATTACCTGACACAGAGTCGGGGCGCCTGTGAGCAATGGTAGGGGGAAGGACGTCGCGAGACGAGTTTCATGTAATTGCATGGCTAAACGATGACCAGCGGATGGGCGCTACCGCAAGCTCATGAACAGTTGGCACTTGGCATCTCCGTGGCGCTTACTCGGGGCTTTCTTAGATCGGAAACTTTGAAGGACGGATTTTCAAGCCCCAGCGATGTACAGCGAGGGGTTGATAAGGCACTCTGTGAGTGCGCGGGCCGTACCACAGTTGTGGCCCTATGTAATATTCAGCATATCAATGTTTATGTGGTAGACTTGGGAAGGGAATGTGGCGTTCGGGATTTGATGATGAAATGATATGCCAGAAATGGCCAGCAGTCCTCTGGTATTGGAGAGAGAAGTCGGCATGAGTTTGGTAGAGTCGGAGAAACTCGGACCTTTTGTTTGCTGCATCAGCCTTGGGGGATGTCCATCAGGGTGCACATAGAGTCCACCTTTATCGCTGCTAATGTTTTCAATGGTCTAGGATTATTAATCTAGTGTGGTCAGCTCCACAGGTGGTATAAGACTAATACGCACCATTGATGTGGTTAGGCGCCTCGGCGGATCAGGTGTTGACGGTTAAAAGCAAGCATCGATAATAACGTAATCGAAGCCTCCTGATTGTGCCCGTCCAGTGAACCGATCTCCCAAATAAGCCTCATGCGGTACGGGTCCCGCTGTAGTGATTTTAGCGAGTGTGTGAAGTGGGCGTAAAGTAGATCGTAGTACGTGGAACGCCGCGCGATTCGACTTGCTTACATACGAGATGAATGATCGACCTACTGCTGCTTGTGGGTGACTACAAAGTTTATTCAAGGATTTGATAGAGTCAGATGCGGGGCCTTGTGCTGGGGGTGAAACTCAGCAAACTTGAATTGCGGCTGTTGCCTTCGATTATTGCTGTAATAATTACTGGGGGTAAGTAACCTTGGCTGACGAAAACTTGCGGTCTAAAAACCGATGTACGAGGAATTCCGGTTAATGGACGGTGGGATCTGTGGCCTAGCGACCGTACGAGCATGTAGTTGTGATCCCATAAGCCCTGATATATGAGAGTGATGGACCGAAGCCATAGGGTACAAATGAGACAAATTAAGTTCGGTGGAGTTTCAGACGTCCATGTCGTAATATGTGTAATAAATGAACCCGTTATGCGACTCTAAGGAAGTTTACAGGCTAAAGTTACGGGCTGGAAAATAGCGGTGCATGTGGGTGGTCAGATAGGGCAACGAGGATCCCGCGTAGAGGCGAAAGGCTTGGTGCAATCAGCCTGTACCGGATTAACAGTATGGCCGAGGGCTGGCATATGCTAAGCGCCTTATCCTTTTCACCAGAGCCGTGGCACACTTTGCAAACTCCGGTGGACTCGCTAGTGCTCGCGTCACGCGTGCACATGACCTAATGCCGCGGAGAAAAGCTTTTCAAGGATAGGTGCTGGGATGCATGTATTGTATTGGCCCGGACCTGGGCGTATTCTAAAGGAATGAGTTAAGTAATCTAAGGACCCTCAGGCGCCATGAGTCAGCAGCGTGTTGGATTAAACGTAACGTTTCACGCATATGGTTTAGGTTAACATGTCTCTAGTGACGGATTGCTCTTCGTCGAAGAGCCGGGGCTAGGACAATTCAACAGAGCGGCGCAGTCGAGGATGTTTCCCACGTGGGCAGCTTGGATCCCCGATAACCCGTCTGATCAATGTCGGAGAACTTTAAAATTGTGTCCAGTGTTATGGTATCTGGTGGGGTTTGACCCCATATAGTCCGCTCTTGGTAGCTTTGATATTGAGAGTCTGAAAAGAGTGCTGGGGCTTCAGAAAGCCCAAATCAACATTACTTAGGTTAAGCTCTGAAGCCGCTAGGGGGTTAGCAACACCCTTCCGATGTCGATTGTGGAATAGCAGATGAGCAAAGATTTTGACAATATCTATGAGTCCATGAGGAATAGATGCGTAAGGGTGTCAGAGAGTTTGCGAGTGGTTCTGGGAGGTGCATAAATGCTTACGGAGGAGGCAGCCCATAACGCGGGTAGCCTTATGCGTAAGGAGATATAATGTTCAGTATTGGTGCGAACGGAGGCCATCCATACGGGCCTGATGCAAAATTGAGGAAGTGACAGCTTAGAGTTCCGCGCCGAACGAGAGTAGGGAACCGTTGAGTATAGGATGAAATATTGGGCTGAGTTTTGGCTAACATAATCACGCTTGTGCGTACAGCATAGGGTTAGGTCTCGGATGCGGGGGTTTTAACGGGCAAAGAACTTGGGCTTGACACTAAGACCAACCAGTCCAGAGTACGGGGCGAGTAAGTGTAGGGGTAACGTCGATACTCTTCAACTGCTGCTGATAAGAGGAAGCAGGGGTATGACGAAGGGCCCTCACGGGTACTGCGGACGTCGTAGCGAATCCTAAGTACTGCTTAATGATATCTCATTCAGCTTTGCTCAACGCTCTTGCAAGCGAACTCATACCAGGAAGGACTGACTGGGCATGAGCTTAGTGGAATGTAGCAGTTGATCGACACGACTTTGATGACGAGCGGTAACGTCGGTGCCGGCTGGTTATTGAGTTGGGTAGAGTGTAGGGAGAAACGGGAGCGGGTCCCAATAGTAGATTAACGGTGCGAATCTAAGGGCGTGTCTGAACGTTATAGCGTGAGCTATCCAGCAAAGGGAAATGGCACAGAAGGAATAGATATATGAATGCTGACTTTGTACTAGTCGTGCAATGGTTAGAGATACCGGGATAAACCAAAGGTGGTGAGTGGCGTGTAGACGGCGGCTTGACACGATGCGGACACTAGGCAGTCCCGAGCTGTTTACTAACGATAGCAACTGAAGCCAAGGTCCTGTCCGTAATGAGGGAGAGATGCGATATGGCTGGTGCCGTCCGGGCGGCCGAGTTATTGACACGTTATGGAGCAAGCGAGTCTAGTGTTGCGGGGTATTGCCCATGTAGAGGACAGCGGGAGAGTAAGGTGCTGACGCTCATGCGGCAGGTTCATATCTAAATCGCCGTCTCTTGTTTAAGGCGGCGGCTGCTCTTGGCACAGGGACTATTGACTGACGTAGGATCGCAATGTGGTTCGATGTCTTCGGTAGTTGGGAATGAATCATAAGGTCTGAGTTGTTTCCCGCGATCGAAGCTCAAGGTATCTACACTCTACAGCCCCTGGTCATGTCATATCGCTTACGTGGCGACTACGCGCGATTTTCTGTGCATCTGACCGTGAGAAGACATCGAAAGGGACATCAGTAGGATATAAGTAGTGCCGTGACCGGACGCGTAGATAGAGGCAGTAGGTGATAATTATGGTACACATATGAAGAACGTGCGTCATGTGAGGCAAATGGCGTAGGGGGATAGATTTGGGAGCGCAATTCGCATCGAGACTGGTTTACGGGTATGGTTGTCAACTTTCTTTCGGTGCAGCGAGACGTGCTAAGTGAGTGTATTGACGTTGACTGGTCATCAAAAGAAACTGGGCGGTCACACGTTTTAGACAACAAAGCATCTGCACTTCCAGCCACGGTGCGGATTAGGAGTTAATGTTCGTGAGGGTGGACGTCGCGCGCGATGCACCGAGCTGTAGACGCTGGCTAACGGATGACGGGTAAGGCTAAACAATCTGGTAATACATAGTGACAGTATCAGAATCCGTCAGATTTAGTGCAGTTATCGTGTAGTCAGCGATACCATTGTAGCAAGTGCCTCCAAGATGCGCGTGGTTAATCTCTTTCATGTATATACATATACGTGATTCGTGGGTGGAAAGTCTCTCTGTCGGAAATGAGTGGTCTAATGGCCTGTAGGCGCGCCGGGATATCGAACGCGGGGAACAATTAGAGAATAGAGCACATTTCTACGGCTGCCTGGGCTCCACGTCAAGAGAACCAGACCGTTTCGATTAGTATCTATGTCTGTTGAGAATTCAGAATCGGAGAAGCAGTGAGTGGTGGTGATAACTACGGGGGTCGCGCAGGTGCGTCTGGCGTTCGTGCAGTGCGCGTCGATGGTATGCTGAAATATATGGCGTAGGAGGTGGCCATTAAACACTGTGCCCCAGCCGCGAACTGGCTACCCCCACCTGCGGAGATTTGTGCGAGATGTGCGCATATTGACTTAGGCCGAGCGCAAGATATAGGCTTGAAGGTCGAGATATCCTCGCGGGAAGCCCCGGTGAGTCGGTCATTCAGCCCCCCGAGGTATTAGTGCGACTAGATGTAGGTTGCCGACTGGTTATAAAAAAATTATTCGACGGAAGGGAAAAATCGTTGAAGTGGTATACGGGTGCTATCGACTAGTGAGCAATGCGTTTGAGTGATTTAGCACCATAATGATGTTCGGGATGAGATGGTAAGGGATACAGCATAACTAGTTGTTAGTTAGGTCAACCGTTGGGATTCCCGCGTTGACGCACTTACGCCTCTAGACGCCCCATGTGGTGATTCAGGTGCATGTATTGCGGGATACCCCCGAACAACGAGGGCATGAGCCGAAGTACTGAAAGGATGAGTGACGAAGAAACAGGCCGGTACACCTCGTGCTCAAGTACTTGGTTCATGCGCTGTGGAACAGGGCTTAGTATTTCCGAACAATATGCGGGGTGCAGGGGTTCCTCGGGCCCTTTCTAGTGCTACACGCAGGCGCTGTTACGCGGGCCCTCAGGTACGTCGTTACGGCTGTTACCTTGATTCGTAGCTTGCGAAGTCGCGCGGAGATTTGCGCGATCGGTCAAGTTCAAAATGGCAAAATACGTAGTCTGACGCGTATAAGGGCAGATAAGTCCGTCCCCGCCGGAGCAATTCATGGCAAGAGGTGGATTGGCTTGCTTCGAGCTAGACACGCGCCGTTATGGAAGTACACTAGTTTGTGACGCGGAGAAATCTCCATATAGACACACGTGTACTCTTCACGTGTGTGTATGTGTGTTAGGGGCTAAGTTTGCGGTTCACTAGCTGGGCGTAATTTATGCTATGATCGTTCGTTGTGCGCCTCGCAATATGCAAGTCGTCGGACTGTAAGAAACCCTTCTGGGTCCGACCTGTGCGTATAGCCCTCGTCGTTGTAACGTGTGTGCATTCCGGATTGCGTATATAGGGGGGTCACATGTAAGTATTCGGCGGCGAACAGTACAGGTGGGCTCAGCGAGGGATGAGATCGCGTGTAAGAAAAATGAGAAGAAAATACTGGATGACCTGGTATGATACGCCTGTGACGATCTCACGGAACGTGCGGACTGAGTCGGAAGGGAAACGTATATCCTGAGGATGGACATCGACAGTGGCCGGGCAAGCGGAGCGCGCGGAGAAAACCATGAACCCTGATAGGAATGAATATAGAAGCAGGTTCCTGTCGCAGTCATCGAATTGCCTCGTCTGATATTGATTTCATCGATATGGGGGTTAATTCGTTATGGGACAGGATGCTTTGCGATACACTCTATAACTCCGTTACGAATGCTTACGTCGAATCCTATCTATCTTTATTTATAGATTAGTCCGTTTCCGGAGAAGGGTGCCGGTGAGTTTTATTGGAAGGTTGTACGTCGTGGGCAACCACAAATCATTGCGTAAGCAGGAGTCCGGATTCTCCTGCTGTGGCTCAGGACGAAGCTCGGCTCCCATAGGCAACTCATTTTGCTTGATTGTGCATGGTAGGCGCTGATAAATAGCAAGTGCGACGGAGCAGTGATGTCGAGTCGGGGGAGACGTGAAGCCATAGTTTGGGGGCCGTGACTGATTACTTTATGTGAGCGTAAACCGGAAAGATTTTTCGTCGTGGGCTCTGGTGTGCGACTGAATACAGTCGAGTACAGGCGCGTCACGGAGGCACGGATACGCGTCTCAACTTGAATTGTTGCCACACTCGGCAAGGCTGGGGACCAAGAATGACGTGACGTGGACCACTCGGCTCCACATGATCGTCCTACCTGAGTAAAGTAGTGTCCAGCCGAAGTTACGCTCACCGCTTGGCGGTCTATACAACCAGTGGCATTGGGTTTGAAGGTGGAACTGCTCCCGTCGTGCTGCTGGGGACCAGCGACGCATAGCCGTCTGAGCCTCGCTGTGAGAAGTCAGAGTGCCTATTTAGTGAAAGACGGATTGGGCCGATATTCAGATGGCCACACGGAGAACATTAGCTAGAGAGCGGATTGAGATTACGTTTGAGTTGTAAGCGGGCCCACCAATTGAGGCGACGAGAAGACTCATGGGGACTGCCTATAAGTTAAGAAGAAGACCGCATTCTAATGTTCTATCGTGAGGGGTAGGTGTGAGGACGGGAACCAGGTAACGGTGCTAGCCTCGCTATTATGCTTAGGGGATTGATTGGCGGTACGTCGGCCGTCAGGAGAGTTCGGCTCAGAATAGGGGGTAGGTAACAACATGTAGTAGAGGTACGGTTAGAGTGAGAAACATCCTTACCGCTGTGTGGATGTCATACTTTCTGAGAATTCGACATCGAGTCCGAGCTAGCGTATATATAGGTGACCTTAGGTAGGCAGTTCGCTGTAGTAGACCAAGAGAGTACGACCTCCAGTTAGGGGCTAATGTCAACCAGCATTTCTAGTTCGGAGATTGGGGTGACAAGCTAATGTGGGGCGTGTGTAGCTCAAGAGCCAAGTTTTCGCTGGCCAATACGAGGCGCGTAATCCGCTTCTAATGGCCCGATCGATACTAGCCCTTAAGGTCATTTAGTAGGAGTTCTAGTTGCCTGTAGGAGAATGCAGAGCGCAGGGACACAACTGCTCTGAACGGGTGCTATAGTAGACGCAAGCTTCATCGACTGACTGTGTAGTCGGGGTGATGACCGCAGTTGGAAGAGAGTCATTCTCAATAACTTAGCGTTACTCTATCTCGGCCGAGTCTGCAGTGAAGAGTTGTCTACTAAATGCAGGTGAATGTGACCTATTTCGAAAAGCGCGACTTCGGGTCGTTATGTGGTGGCCGAGGGAGCGATTCTAGTTCGGGGGACAATCTAAGACAGCGAGTCATACGAAGGAGGATCTGTTTTGCCGGGGCGCGGGGTGGGTCAGTGTAAACTAGTTGAGGGAGGGATGGCTCATGTCCGGACGTCCCGTAAGGAACAGGATGTGTCCTCGACACGTGCGCGAAGGCTGCGTACCATCTCAGTCTTGGGGTTAAAGACTAAATCATTTCGGTTCAGACGTGGGGTATTCTGAATGACTGACCCACTAGGCTGCTGCGGAGAAGGTTACGAGGTGAGGGGACGTAGACATACGAGATCGGATACAGACCCCGCCGCTGGGTTCTAAGGTTACGAGATCAGAGTAAGGAGAGTAGCCAGATAGTGAACCCCGGCATCCGTGGGGGGTCTAACCAACCAGCTACACCACCTGTAACATGGTCTATGAGCATCGGAGACAGGGCGATGGGAACTGGTTCTCAGCTTGCTCTAAGACGTGACGTTAGGGCAAGGATGGGTCGCTGGTCGTGGGTATTACCGCTGTCAGATAAACGCATAACGTGCACTAGAGTAGTGTGGAGGGCGTTACCGCAACCGGACGATGCCGGGGTCTTCCGGCCCTGCTGAGAGCCAGACGGCGAGGGGCTATGCGTGATGACAGGGAATTATAGCTGGTCAACAAAGCTTTCTTCGGGCTCTCTATTATTTTTGGGAGTACGCGTACAAATTCTAACAGCTCCGTCTCCGCTTGTTTACGTTAAAATGTCCTTCGGTTGGTAATCCAATGGCAGCTGGAGAGCGAACGTTTACGACGTAGGGCGAGTCTGAAATGGGAAGGTCAATGAGAGAGCAGTGGTACAGTCCTCCGGCTCACGCACAGCCTCGATTTACACAAAGAATAGAGTAGATACCTTGCGCTTCAGGTTAACGGGCTGAGTGTTGAAGAGAGCGGGGGGGATTACAAGCTAAGGAATTATGCGTGATCCGACTTCGTACGGCTCATACAGGAGGCCCATTAGGGGTTAGATCTTCGATGGGCATAATTTGAGGTGGTGGAGTGATGAGTGCCGTCGAGGTGGGGAAGGCGTGAGGGTACCTGGCTCAACTTGTTTTGGGGAAAGCCTCCTGGGTCCCTCTCTTAAGCTCGTGTGTCCTGTGTACCTTACCGGACTGTTGCGCTTTCCGGCGGACTAACATCACCTTGGGGGGTGGTGAGGAGCTATATCTGCTGACGCGCCCTGGGGTATGGTAAAGGGAGTTTCGCTTGGTGGAGCTGATCCTGGCATTTTACCTAACATATTTCGCTTCTGATCAGTACCGCGAAAGCTTATCGTCCTGAACGTTTGCGAGAGCCTGACTAGCGAGCAGGTGAGGAAGGGGCCAACCTATTCTTACTAGAAAAGCTCTGGCTTCCTTACAGGGCTGCATGTTCAGCTTCGTCAATCGGCATTGGACTTACTCGTCGCTGAGTCTGATGGCCAAATAGTAGGGTTATACGTCCATCCGAGCGTTGATCCATGGAATGTTAAGCGTCACCCAGGAGTGGATAGGTTCGTTACGTGAAAGGTTAGCTGCGGATGCCTTGCCTACGAGTCGAGCCTATTGCGCTGGGGTAGGTGCGACGGGACGAATAGCCGTTGTGTCTTTATTCGATAGCCCGCGCTGGTAGTTACGAACTGACGCTAAGAGGGGGGCTGTGAATATTAGCGGCCCAAGGGAGGTGGCGCTGAGCATTGGATCTTCATTCAGATAGTTGTTTGGGAACTTCATACGATTAACTGCGAGTTGTACTCGCTAGCTCGACGTTGTATGTGAATGAAATCAGGGCTTAGATTCTGATTCCCCAATTCAGGTTGTCGATTCCTCGCATACGTCGAGGAGTAACTAAGCTTTCCCACCAGCTTTTTCGATCCGTGGCTGAGTGTAATGTCCATAGTCGCTTAACCAATGCAGATATTAATATTGTAAGGTAAAGCTGGCCAGTGTTGTTAGCCTCATTTGCATCTCAGGTTCCTACAGGCAGCGTGGGGGGACTATGTTAGGAGTCTCCGGCTGAGGCTGGTCTATTTGCTGGACCAGTGAGGTCATCTTACATCGTGACGACCCTGTGTTTTTAACGTACGGTACAGGGGTGTATCGGCGCTCCCATGCGGATAGTCCGATGGATAGAACTTGTAATCGATCAAGGCGCTAGTACTGGAGAAGAGGCACAATATTCGTCCCACCGCTCAGGGAGAGAAGCCTCGCCACTCGCGCGTAGATCGTTATCATAGAAGGGAAGACAACGATAGCCATATTGGTATGGGGGTTTGGCCTCAGGTGGCGCTAGAGCGGGACAAACCAAAGCTTTCGACGTCATTGTGAATCTCGCTGGAGATAGCGGAGACATGTGTTCTAAAGTACATATAAAGGAGGCGCCGGATAAATTGTACTTGCTGATACCCCAATACGATCCGTGGAGTTCGCCGGAGATGATGATAAGCGGTAGACTCATAAGACTGTCACTTCTGCTATCGTCTTTGCGCAGGGTATAGACCATTGTCAAATCGAATGAGCAAGGGTATCCACCAAATGTCTCAGGTTTGTGCTCGCAACTCTTGCATTCTGGGTACTGCGTAGCAGTGGTTGTCTGGAAACTCGTTGGCAATCATTATCGAGAGCCGCCCGGACTGTTAATAATCGAATGCTGCGAGTGGCTAAGCTCATAGTGCGGGTTATGAGTAGCGAGGCTAGGAAGTCCCCGGCATCCATTGGGGAGCCTTCCTGTTTCTCACCTACTGAGTGTACGACGGGGATAAGGATAGTTGTGCAGCGGCTCGGTTGTTAAGTCTCTACGGGCGGTCGACTGAGTCCAGGGTATCCGGTTAATAACTATGCGTCGCCTGCTGTACTGTGGATGGCAAACAGGCGCAAGCCGTAGAGTGAACTCAAGCGTCAGTGCATACGGGACAAGAGTCTACTTGCTATAGATGTGCGTAGTAGACTGGCGTGGGTTGGTATCTCGTGAAGACGTGGTTTCTAGGTTCTCCGGCATCATGGGAGTTGTCGCTGTTAGGGTGTTTTACTAGAAACTCTACCGGGCTACCCGTGGTCTCACAACCCGGTTGTGGTTGAGAGATATACTGTGCAGGTCGGAAGCTGGAGAGAACACTTGTGGGCTGGGATTTTTTAAGTAAGTGGCGTTTGTGGTTACGAGTCCTAAATTGAGCCCTTTGTGCAGCGTAGACCTCTGGCAGGTTTTCGCTTAACGAGTGAGGAGCGGTGCAGAGGGATCGGTGCACAAAGTACGAGGATGGAATTGTGCCTTATCAAATCTATAGGTGGTCACGACCCATCAATTCCGTCTTGGTGACCGTTCAGTCAGACCGGAGACTTGAAGTGCGTCGTTACCATTTGGCAGTCGGCGACCGCTGAGAGAGGACCTGTGACAAGGATGAAGGCACCAGACGGGATACCTAACGGCGACCGTAGAGCTGGTGAACATCGTTTGATGAACTGCTCCACATAGAGCCCACGACCGGATGGGCCATGCTGGTGGCGCCTGATTGATATATAATAGACAATGGATTTGGGGCTTAGGATTGGGCAGATTGGTCGGAATCTTTAACAGCTATATGGAATTCACTTGTCTATTGTTCCCAGGGGGATATCTATCAGCTCTACCTTGGGGAGGTCGAGTTGTGCTTAAGATAGCCGATTCTTAAGACCGGATCGCCCTCAGACGTAAGGAGGACAGTCTCCGTACAATCGCTATAATAGCAGGGCTACACCTTGCACTTTATACTCGTAAACATTGGTTGCATGTGGCGACCTCAACCGAGGAGGTAGGGACAAAACGACTGCCAGCGGAAATCCAAGGCCATTGGCGAGTGTACAGTTAAGTATGCGGATGTGTGAGGGGGCGGTTCGAAAAATTTAGGTTCGAGAGACCTGTTCCAGGGGGAAATGCTCCTGACTATCAGCCCTGGTAGATGGTTGACGTGCAGAGGCTTTGGTGGTAGATGTGATATACGCTTGTGTGCCACGTATCAGACATGCGCGTATGTTGACTTAAATTGGGCCGGGAGGACCGGTACAGGGGCGTATAAGGCCGCAGGCCGCAGAGCCAGTTGACGAGACCGTGCGTGGTGTTCGGTGAAAGACGTGCGTCCATGGTCCGTATTATAGGTTCTCCCGTGAAGACCATCAACTTGGACCGCTGTGCCGCCGAAGCCGCCGCCTTTTGGGTTCGCCCGAGCGCTCCTGTGTAACTGTCTTGTCGTAGAAGTGTTGAGCTCGGCGAGTTGGTGTCACGGTGATCGGTGTCAGAAGATGCCGCTGGCCTGGTTTCCTTCGTGGATGGTATATAGTAAGGTTGTATATACGCCGTAGTTGTCTATTCTCGTACGCCTAGTAGGCAGACTGCGCTTTGCTGTATACAGAGACTTGAGCGAGCTGGAGTTCCCGAGATTGATTAGTCATGATTGTCGGTAGTAGCCTAAAGGGAGTGTATAGGAAGCAATACTGTTGACAGCTAATATATGGGACGTTCATACTGTGGTAATGGGTCGCGTCTGCATGCGATAGATCGTATGGGGTTCACGCTAAAGGATGAAATCGTATGAGGAACATACCGGGTTGCAGCCGCCTTACTGACCTTAACTTTGCGAGGTATGATCGTTTTTGGACGTACCCATTTGATAGTCAACCTCAGCGTTTTTTGTCTGTGAACGCAACCGAAACGCTTCGCTTAGTAGAGAAGAATTAACTGAGTACAGATACGCTGGTACGTAGCGGCATAAATCTCTACCATAGATTCTCCACCGGCGGCCTTGGCGTGACAGCGGACAATGTCAGCTCTTGGATGCGTGGACATCTGTTGTAAGCCTCAAGCGCACCTGAGCAGAATCGGAATTAGATTTGATACCTCGCTGGACTGTCATAAGCTTCTAGACGTAAAACTAGGCGGGCGCGAGGGAGGGTGGACATGCAATCCGGTCGGCGTCGGACGTGAAGACGGGAAAAGTTTGGTGGTACGAGGGTGGTCAAAAGCTGCCATGGATAACCTCATCGTTTGGGTAGAAAGGTGGTATCCCTGGACAGATGATCTGCGCGCGCTCTGGAAGTCAACGGAGATTTCCAGGTCGGCATGTTGCACTGGGTTATGATGATTACGCTAACATCCCTGCACCCACGGATAATGGATGCGTGAGGAATAGTGACCCTTAGTCCACTTGTTACCTTTCCGAAAAGTCCTCGTAGGACCGGACTTTACAACACACTGGGATATGTAACAATTACTACAACGACGGTACGCGAGACGCGATGTCTCGATCCGCTATGTCGTATCGATTATAAGTATTTCAAGGTCATACGACGCGAGGCGAGAAGCGCATGTACTGGAATACACCGGGATATAGATGCCTTTATTGGATACGGTTATCCTGAGTATGCTGGGATATCTTGGCACAGAGAATATGTAGGCGAGGGCGCTGATGTGTCGTAAGCTTTGCGCCCGTTTTCAGAGCGATAACTAGTCAATAATGAACGCTCTCTGATATCTTACGGCACGTGCTTCTTCCCATATCCTCGACAGAATCCTTGTTCCTCGAAGGGGGATCTCCAGAAACTGGTAGAGGGTACCAGGTGTTATAAGGCCCTTACGAAGCATGTGTGGTGTCTCCCTGGAGGTTTGGGGTATTCACGTACTGTGTGGAGTTTGAGTGGCGGGATGGTCCGACCTGCCTCTAGGGGACTGTCAGGGTGAATGGTGGTTAGTGTGTATCAAAGTGTTGGGGATGACGGCTTTGAAGCGTTACGACGATACACCATGATATACGAAAGGAGCTTCGATTAGTCCGAGAAATACTAACGGTTAGTGTATACTTAGTTTTGGGAATCTCGTAGCTTTCGCTCGAGCAGATTTGTTTGGTGTAATGTGCGCTACGAGGTCCCTCGTGTGTTCGGTTAGTCTGGCGTCGATCCACATCGCGACGTGGGTTCGGAGAACTTAAATCTGCGCGCGACCAGTACACAGTCCCACCTCAGGGTGATACGGTCTCGCGGTCGGGATGCGCAACTCAAAGGCCCGTGCGACAATCTTCGCTACAAATGGTAATCTTTGGAGAGGGGGAGTAGGCTTGGGTGGGCAGGCCCGTGCGGCTCCTTAGGATCGGATCCGCTATGGATTAGGTCTATAAGAGTTAGATGCCTCCATCAAAGTTGAGCCGCGGCGCGGAGAGCGCTTAACCATAGACAGTGATTGTATGGATGTATGCATCTCTAAGGGACGAATACACGGTGGGTGGACTTAGGGCTCTTAACAGCGTAATTTAGACTTAGCCGAACCACAGGGCCATGACCTCTCGACATTCGAACCTTGCTAACTTGGCCTCGCGACTTAGACCAGCGACACTACACCGCTTTTTCCAAATGATGGGTGTCTGAGCGTTGGTAGGGTCGGAAGTCTTGCAAGGCGGCAAACCACGCAGACGGACCACGGCAGAGTAGCTTCGGGCTGGGCTAGTCGCGGACCGCACCGCCTCGATTCGATTCCGTGATCACTCTACGTTCGGTTGTTGGCCTGCATAGAAAAGCTGTCGGAGCGTTGGATACTGTTGAAATTCGATCGCCATGCTGTTTTAGGACAGGTGTACCAGGCGAAATAAACACGAGACTAAGACTAAGGCTAGACAAATTCTGCATGCGGTCTGGGCCCCAAGTAGAGCTGTTACACACACCAGTGCAGGAGTTTCCTAGTAGACGGTGCCGAAGCGCCCAGGTGCCAAACGCAGGAGCCAGCCAGGGGGATTATGTGTTTTTGCTAGCGGCATCACCAGAAAGAAGATCATCTCAGGGCTCCTCTGCGAAGTAGTAGTCATACCGCCAACCGTCCGGGTTCGAGCAAACGAGTAACCCGGATCTCGGTGCCTGAACACTAATTCATTCTCTGAAGGGTCTGCGGGGACCACATCTCCTGGATGTGAGAACGTCATATGAGACCCTCCCTGCTTTAGAATTGTACCTCGTAAAACGTGACAGGTAGTGAAGGGCCGAACCTGGGGAGTAACCAGTGAGGTCGTATATCCGGTAATTTGCGAGAGAATTGCTGAGTGTCCTCCCGGAGGCGTTAGTATCGGTGGGATTTCGGGACACGCGGTTAGAATGAGCGGAAAGGGATCCGTGCCGGATGGAATGAGGACGACGCGCCATCTCTCATGTTGAGTGGGGTGGATAAGACACTCTGAATCGACGCGGGTATTGGGTGGGAGGGTTGCCTGGCGGTGGTGGGTCTTGTGTGGGGGCATCGCAGTCCATCTTGCAGTCATTATCCTCGTAAAACGGTACTAGACCCTTAACGGGTCAGGTGATTTGCACCGTTCGAGTTAGGTCTGGTTGCGCGACGAGATGTGGTGCGCCCACTGTACTATGGTTGCGGAAAGAAGGTGTGTCTGGTTGCATCTATTGAGGCAAAGGTCGATGCGCGCAATGTGCGCTGCTCTGGGAGCTTGTTCGGAGGGATTATATGGCCCTATAAATGTCAGGAGCACACATATGTACCGTTCATCAGCATCTAGCACTTGTAACAAACCTCTAACGACCTCTCTTCTTGCGATACTAGTTTATACTTTGCAGTGTGTTACAGGCTGAGCAACGCTTGCGTGCCCTATGTTGTTATGGTGTATTTATAATGGCTGATAGTGCAATAGTGAGTAGATCAATTTTAGTCTAGTTGGACATGTCCTACGGTGAACCGTTGAAAGTGCATGTGAGGCATCCTCGTGTGCCAATTGCAGCCATGATGCTGGACTCGGAGATCCCCCTTGTTCACTTGATTAAACCCAGGTAGCTTAGGCTGATGTTGGGAGATATTAATGCATGACAATGGTAACGAAACGTTGATTCTGGTCTAGTTATTTTCAATAGACTCTACGTATATGCAGAGATAGAACGCATGATGTTATACTAGAGCCTAAGGGGGCTGATTACTACCGAATTTAAGGACGCGTGCCGGACTAGAAGCGGTTATGCCTGTAGTTAGCATAGGTGGACAAGTGACGCGCTCGGAACGAGTGGGACTTACCTGTCCAGTAGGTGGCCAGGACACAAAAATGAAGGCTGAAAGGGCCAAACGGCACGAGTGTGAGATGTAAGAGAAAGGTATATTTCGACCCGGGTGAGGGAGATGGTCTAAGCATTCGTATGTGCACGTGTAGAGAAGCACAGAGTGGACGATCGGGTGTCCCAGTTCGGTACTTGCGTGGCTGATAAGACACGGGTGCAGCCGCCGCGGAATTAGGAATTGAGGAACGTGAGAACTCAAGCGGAGGTCGCATTAGGTAACAGTAGTAGCAGTGCCCGCTTAACTGACCTTAGGTGTGGGTAAAAGCTGTACTGAACGCTTGTTAGTCGGGAGTGTGAGGTAGGGACAGAGTTATTATGTAGTGCGAATAAGGACTGACTATAATACCAATCAATGTTCAGCTATAGCGTGGTAGAATTGAGACCTTTAAATAGGAGAGCTGCAGGCGACCCGCACTCGAGAAACATTAGTGTACAGGCGGGGCGATTACTTCCTCTGAGGTCTGTCTTTTTGGGAGCTTTAGGGGAGGAGTTAATGTAGAACCAGGAAAAAGACGAAAGGCGAGGCGAAATAAAGAGGCTGCGGAAACAGGTCACTGTGGGTGGAAAGAAGACGCCTACATTAGGTATGTAAAAGAATGTCGCAAAGGAAAGTAG
>Ga0179593_1357060_pt1 | contig 48454 bp, 51 predicted proteins | sample CZODoug2_1_08_16_FD_185931 | JGI IMG/M metagenome (GOLD analysis project Ga0179593, IMG submission 185931) | Vadose zone soil fungal communities from Angelo Coast Range Reserve, California, USA - CZODoug2_1_08_16fungal (PacBio error correction) | ecosystem: Environmental > Terrestrial > Soil >... | reverse complement strand
CTTCCAACAAGAATGGCTGATTCAAGTAATACACATCCCCAGGTTTCATGGTTTCTGGGCTCCAGACAAGCGTCTCGTCGAATACTGGTGGTTGAATGTATTTACCCAATCAACCCCCTAAACTTTCACAGGGATTTGCTCAGCCGAAAAGAGTTCTTAGGGTTGAACTTTTCCCTGCCTGGATTGGGAATGTGAGCCTTTTTCAATTGTGCAGTGATTCATTGCGTGTCTTTGTTAGTTCACAATCAAATATCCCATGGGTTTTGTATATTGCGTTTCAGGGTGTCTTGCTCTTTGATGATGTTTGTTGTTTTTCTTTCAGACGGTAAAGGGGCGGGTTTTTTTTAGGTTCCCCCACATTATGTGTAATATCCAATTAACACAAGGTGGTTTCCCTCAGATAATTGATGGTTATCCCTTATTCTTTTTGAAGTTTTATGTTCCCCCCAGTTTTTTGATCGATACCTTCTTTTCCCCCTATGTTACCTTGGACAGACAATGACCAGATGGATGACAGGCCTCATTTGTTCCTTTTCCGAGCCCCTAACAAAAACCCCGGTCCTTTTTTTACCCGTTGTGCGGTCAGCCCCCCTTTGACTGATCCCTCCTTACCTCCCCCCTTCAGTAGAAACATACGTGACATAGTCCATCTTCCCCCCCAAGGCTTCTGTTGTCTTATTTATCTAAGCATGATCCTCATGACATACATAATAAATCCTTAATTTTGGTTTTCTTAATTACCTTCCCTTTTTCTGACTCGTGTGTAGTCTTTTTTTTTTCCTTTTGGTGGCAATTTTAACTAAAGAAAAATAAGAATTCCCCTTTAATGTCCTACCCCCTTTTTCCCCCAGGAACAGAGGAAATAGATGCAACATGTTTGTGAGGCAACGGCATTTTAGAAGTACAATTTCCCTTCATCTAGGGTTTTCCCCCCAACTTCCATTGTCCTCCCTGTTCTCATGTGCCGTTTCAATGTCCCACATAACAGTTACACAATTGCCCACCATTGTCCACCCAGTACGGGCACCCTGTCCCTATGTTCCCTTTCTTCCTTTTGTCCCTTATGGCCCATCCTATTCCACCCCCAATCTCCCCCTATTATGCAATTTACTTTCTCTCCCTATCCCTACTCTCTCTGTGATCTGATTGATGTTTTCTCAACCCTGTTCCTCTACCCAATAAAAAACCAAAAAACCTCAACAAACCCCCCACCAACCACCCCCCCTTTGCTCCCTGAGTCTTAGAGAATTTCTCCCCCCCTTTCTTCCCGGGTGTGCTTTTTGATCTCCTTTTTTTTGAAACCAAGGTTGTGTTGTGCTCTCTGTCCCCCTGCAGAGGAATTGCATTCCCCCCTCTTTTCTTCCTGGTTATTTAGTTTTTTTTTTCCCTTCTAAGACCATGGAAGGTATGACACAACCCGTTGCCATCATCCCCCGGAACTCTCTTTTTATAACTATTATGAGTGGAGCTTGTAACTATAATCTATATTTGAGTCAGTACTATGTAGGGTTTGCATGTTTCTTCGGTAGCGATGCCCCTTTTTTTTCATGGTGCTACTAAAGGGTTTCCCTTTCTCCCAACTTTCCCCCCACCATCTGTACCAGCCCTTTATACTTACTAGCTCAGCAGTACCCCCCTCTTGTGTCCCCAAACCTATGATTCTAAAAACATTAGTGTGCTTGGAGATTGATCAGTGACAATCCGTCCCCATTCGTGATGTCCCCCCCAATTCCCTTAAATCACTGAATCATTTACCATTTTTCGGGTTCCTTGAATGTTTCCCATTCCTTGGTATGGAATTTTTGCATTTTCCCTTTCATTGCCACTTCCCAATTTTTTTTCAAACCGTATCACATGAACAGACATCCCCTCCTTCAGATTTTCGTTAGACTACCTTTTCGTTCTTCACTAGGGGGTCGAAGATACCCCTGTTTCCCTTTTCCTTCGACAGTGCCATTTTGACTATTTAGTTTCCTTTTACACACCTTTCATGAACCTATCCCCTACTTAGGAGGTGTGGTCCAAGTGTTGTTTTCCCCCCCCCCCCCCCTCCCATGTCACTTCCAAATGTCTGACTCGAATATATTCTTCAACACGGCTTACCACCCCATTGCAATTCTTCCATCCAATCCCCAAAGGTTTGTATCTTTTCTTTCCTCCTGCTCCCCCTCCCGTTAGTTAGTATTGTTCCCCCTCCCCCCCCCCCCTGAACAAGGTTATGGTAGTGTTTCTCATGTTTCATCCTTTCTTGTCTTTCCCACCCGTCTTGAGGCCAAAATTTTCCCCCCCTTGATCTGAGGCCGATGTGGTCTTGTTTTTTTTTTAGACTCCCAATGTACAGTTTGGCGACTTAGTTTGCTCTCCCTTTCCTTCAGGATGTCCCGGCGGTTCATACTACCTATTTAGCCCTTTTGGCGATCCACATACTGTGTCTAGGTGCCCCCCTGAGATCAGCATGATCTGTGACCGGTTTAGAAACTCCTACTAAGTGTGAACCTTGCATTTTACGATTTTTAATTCTCCCCTTTGACATAATGCTCGCATGGTTCTTCAACATCTTAAACTAGACCAACTTTTCCAGATTATGGTTCGTTGTCGGCGTTTCTTTTTTTCAGGTCCAACTTGTTCCTCACCAACTAGGTTATTTTTTTTGCCCAATATAAATTGTTGTCCTCCAAACCTAAATTTCTTGGGTTGCCAGAAAGAATGGTACTTCTCCCAAGAAGCATAGTCATTCGAAGTTAGTTCCCCTTTCTCATTTATTTTATATTCCCTGGAGAGTGTTCCCCTCATATGCCTTTTTCCGTTTTTAGGCCTGCCCTCTAACACTACAGTTTCCACCCCCCTTAATCGGAAGTCCCCCCCTCCAACAACGACAGAAGGTGTTTTTTATTTCAATTGTAGTTGCGAAGATGCCATACTGGCCTAGCCTGGGTCTTCCAAACCCGAGAGTTTTGTGTGTTGAGAGTCTTCCAACTGTTCTTTTTTTTTTTTTTTTCCCCGTCCTTATGCATTGACAATTCTCCCATTCTAGGCCATAACCCATATTATGCAATTGTTTTTCGTTATCAATTTTTTTGTCTGTCTTTTACGTCTTATCCCATTCCCAGGCTACTATTATCCCCGCTCCCTATCATTAAACTTCTCTGCACTTTTAGGATGAAGATTATTATGAACCCCCATTCTTTCCTTTCCCCCCCCCCCCACCCTCTAGTAGGTGTCCCTTTGAATCGAATGTATCTGTGTTTCGATAAAGGAATTGTTTTTTTTGTTTGTCCCCCTTTCCCTATTTCGAAACCACGACAGCTTCTGTTTGGTCGGTAATTTGTTTATTCCCAGCATTGCTCAGTAGTCCTGTCCATGTTAGGCACCCATTGAACCTGCAACATGTTCTTTTATTATTTCGACGCTTCCCCCTAAAACCTTTGTTTTTCTATTTCCCCCCCTGCCCCGTCATGTTTTATTTTATCCTATCATAGCTAGTATTATGCCGCTTTCCCCATAGGTATTTCACTTTCTCTCCAATGTGCCCCCTTTAATTTATTATTTAAACCCCCCCCCGCCCCCCTTTATCTTGTGTACCCTCCTCCGATTTTTGTTTGGCCCCCTCCCTCCCTTGTTTCCAGACGTTTGTCACTACCTTTCCACACATGTTTCTCAACCCCCCCCTCATTTTTGATGTACAAATTAACGAAAGTGAGTTTATTTTTTCCCCTTCTTCAGCCAACCTGGTCCCCCCCCCAAGCAAGATGTCATGTTGTTTCCCATGGTAGATGTTACCTTGGGTGGGACTCAGTGGCCATGCACGGAATAGTCATGCCTCCCTCCCCCCGTTTTGACCGTTTTTGCCCAAACCCCAATCTTTGTCCCACCCCCCTAAGTCACTTGTAAGCAGGTTTCTTGTTAACAACAATTGTAAACCCCCCCTTTGCTAAACAGCAGGAAGTAAAATCTTTCATGAGACTTGATACCGATATGTTTGTCTCCACAAGTGAGCTCATTTCTCCCCTCCTCATCTAGACTATGTGAATGTGCTATTCCTTTTGGAATCCCTTTCCCTTTTTTTGTCCTCCCACTTAAACTTTTTTTTTCAACTTTCTGAAAATACCTTTGATGTAAGGCAGTCATGTCCCAGCCTGGTTCCCCTCTGTGTGCCCTTGAACTTCATGTTTTCCTCCCCGGCATGGTTTTTCTGTGCCTCCTCTATCCCCATCACACTATGTTTCTCCGCTCTTTGACAAAGGTGGGGCGGCAGGAAGGTCCAGTATCTGCTTTGTGTGATGGTTTCTTTCCTTGGCTTTTTTTCGTGATGACCCCCCCTTTAAACCCTTTTTGGCTATCACCTTGCTTTCTTACCCAGTCCTGCCATGCATCCTACCACTAAAGTACTGACTTTCATATAATTCTTCCCCAGCATTAAATACTTCCAACCCTCTCTTTCCCCCCAGTTTTTCTTTCGGATTCCTCTGTTTCTAAATTCCTTATTTTAGTATAAGTCAACCCCAACAAGTATAAGTACTTTTTGTTGGTCCGCACACGCTAGTTTTTTTGCTATTTTTCCCCACCACCCCTTTTCAAAAGCCATGATCAACACCCATCTCTTTCTTTTTAGGACCAATTTTCCGAACTCTAAGGACTCTTTTTGGCATTTTATAGGACCTGTTCATAGCAAACAGAAGCGACACAGAGCTTCTTTTTTCTATGTCCCTCTACTCAATTCGTCCCCTTCCTTTTTTTTTTTTCCCGATGAGATGTTAATAGTGATGGACTTTGCACCAGGAACGAACTTGACGTCCGTACAAACCCATTTTCCTTAATGGTTGCGGGTTTTTTTTCCCCTTTGTGCTTTTAGTTTTGTGGACATTCCCAGAGTCACCTCTCACCCAGCGGGAAATTGGAATTTTTTTCCTTCCTTCTTCTGACTCTTGTTCCCCTTCCCAGAAATTTCTTATATGCCTACCCCTTATGCAAGCACCCACCCCCTTTCCCTCTCCTGGAGTTCCTGTGTTAGTTTCCACATAAACTTTCCATCCTTTTTATTATTTCCTGCCCCAAGACGAGCCCTTTGTCAACTCCACAACTCTCTTAATTTAATAAGAATTCTAAGTGAACGTCTTATGTTGGTTCTTATTCTTACCATGCTCCATTTTCAATAAGACCCCCATCATTTTCCCCCCCCAAAAATTGGTTGGATCCCCTTTGTTGGCTACTGTCTACCCTTTTAGAAGTACTTGGAGTGCTGCATCAAACCAAACAATTTCCCCCAAATTTTTGATGTCCTCTTCCTTTCTCTGTTTCGAGCTCTTTTCCTCCCCTTTTGGCCTGGTTTCCAATCCCCAGTCGTCATCTTTCTTTTCAATTCTCTTGTGTTCCTCCCTGTACGCTCTTTCTGTAGTTTGCCCGATAAAACCTACAATCTATGTCAGTATACCAATAAGCTCTTTAGTTGACCCCCCAGGTGGGTTCTTAGCCTCACTTTTTTTTGCTGCAACCTCCCCAACCAAACGCTTTACCTTATGTATATACCCCCTTTTTTTTTCATAAACCTTCATTGTTATATGCCCGCCACTCCAATTTTGTTCCTTCTTTTTTTGCCTCCCCTACGCCACATCAACCTTTCACCCTTGTTTCATTGTTCACATTTCCCCAATCCCCCATGTTTTCCACGCCCGATCCGATTTCGCTACATTACATTTTTTCTTCCTCCTCCTTTTCTTCACTTACCATGGCACAGCCTTCGATCATGCAGCGCTTTGTTTTTTTTGACTCCCCACCTTAACCATACTGGTTTATAATTTTCTACTTGAATTCGACCTCTTTTTAGATAGCTTTACATTAATTTCCTGATACTCTATTCAATGTTTATCCGAGGCCAGATGTTCAACATTGGTACAGGCTCAAAAATTTCAAAGACGGGTGTTCCACAATTTTGTTCTACTTGGTCCTGTTATATTTCACGCGACCTTTTTCGTGACCATTGTCAATTTCAATCCCTATTAATTTCATCCCCTGAATCAGCCACCAATTTCTCTTGGTTTTACGCCTGTCTTGTGGTTTCTATCCACCAAGGAAGAGTGGAGTTCGATGACCCAATCCTCTTTGTCTACGAAGAAGGTGGGTGTTGTTTTGAGCGTCGATTTCATCTCTTCCCATTTTTCCTTTTTTTTTTGGTGCTAGCACTTCCCCCTTCCTTTTCTTTTCTTCCCTTCTCTTTGTGGCTGATCATGGAATTTTTCCAAATATAACCTGGTCACGTTGGGTTGTGATCATGGTCCTTTTTTTTCCCTTTTGTGGGGCGAATATAAAAAAACTTAATCAACCATCTCTTTCCTCTTTTTTCTTTCTCTTTTGTACCCCCGGATCCCTACCCTCTTTTCCCCTCCTCATGTCGCCCCCTTAATGTAAGCTCTCAAACAGTCCATGTTGATTCACTTTCGATTACACAACTTTCCTGTTTTTGGTTTTCAATGCGGTACTAAGAAGTCTTCCCTTCTTATTTTTTCTTGATAAGCATCCAGTACTTTCTTACACAAACCCAACTATGTACCAGGTACTCTCTTCTTGCTTGAAAAGAGATGGCTTGTTTCCCCCCCGGGTGATGCCCGGGATTGGTCTTTGACAATGAAAAATTGATGATTTAAAGCATTGTGTATTATGTGGCCCCACCCAAAATGGGCATCGGGCTTCCCCTCCCCCCGGTTGTCTTTCATGAGTTGATGGTGCCCCTCTTCCTCTTCCTCCGTCAGGACCCCCCGGTAAGGGGTTTTTTTTCTTTGCCCTACCAAATATGGGGGACTATCCTAGAATCCACAATTTCGCTCCCTATTAGGTTTAATACTTATTTTTACTCTTTGCTAGTTGATCGTTTCCCTTTTTACGAGCTTTTCCCGAGCAGTCCCCACTACTATCCGACCTCCCCCAGTTTGTTTTCTAACAAGGCCCGACTATACCCGCCTAACCAACTCAGATATAAGGTATGTACTTGTCCCACTTTTTATTACTGACCCCCCCTTAATATCCTTTCTAGACACCACATTCCTCTCAGTCCATCCCGGACCAACCATTAGGAAGGCTCTCTTGGTCCCCTTTAGATCCCTCATTGAATCATTTTAGACTCCTAATACAACCACATTTGAGGCATTGAGAATTTCTTATTCCCCCCCCCTTCAGGGAGAGTGTTTGGATTCCTTTTGGCTCTATGAGGAAATAATAAAGTTCCACCCCATCCCCCATTAATTTTAATTAACCCACCTCCTTAATGGAACCAAGAGGAAATTTGTATGGCAGGCAAGCATGAAGCCCTTCCCTTCCCTCCCCCCTACAGGAGCTCCCTTCCTTTTACTCCCCCAACCTTTTTCAAATATATTTCCTCGCCCATTGCCTCTTTTAGCCCTAAAAATTAACACTGTAAATATGTTTCACCCAACATGTTCAATATCTATCCCCATGTTTTTCTCTTATCTCTGTGCCCCCCCTCATTTCCTTCTCGTAACCCCTCACCTCTCCACAAACTCCATACATATATTTTATCATTATCTTTCCTTTGATCTTGTGCCCTTCTTCTGTAGTACCCTTTTCAGGTTGATTATCTTCTTCTTTCTCCTTTGCTCCCCATTTCCAAGAATAGTTGTTGTGCTGCCCCCGTTTGCCTGTTTTGTCCCCTAAGGGTTTTAGCATTTTCAACCCCTAATGAGTGGCGTGTCCCCTGTCCCCCCCACCATATCTCATGGTCATTGTTTGATAGACTAAGATAAAGGGAAGTTAGGAACTCTTGTGCTCTCAGACCCTCGTACACTTTTCCCCTTATTCTCTTGGAGCTGAAACAGATCCCTGATGCCAATTTTGTAACCCCGCCTGCAGTTCAGTAGGTACGCTATGCACACGAGGAATCAAGTTTCCCGGGGTTAATTTTATCAATCCCCCTGGTAAGCCATCTACCCTTACTCCCCAGTGTCCTCAGCACTTTACTTCATCCCACTTTTTGAAAGACCCCCAGTGTTCATGGAGATTGATCGAATTACCCCGTACAGACCTCTTGCAACACATCAACTAAATCTCCCCCTTGCCACATTACTATTACACGTTTTTCATGGACAGATGACTACATCCCCCTTTCAATTTTTTCCTTGCCGACACCCCCAAAGTCGGTCTCCTAAATGAAATAGCACATCCCATCTAAGCTCCTTATCTAATTTTGTTCTTTCCCCCCCCTAGGTTAGACCCTCCCCCCAGTAGAAATTTGCTTCTTTTTCAGCCTTCTCAATTTCAGTTTGCATACTATTCTGGGTGATTTTAGTTTCTTCCCAGGTCAGCTGCCCCTCCTCCCCCCCTTGATTGTTTTTTCGGTGTGGTTCACTTGTGCATGACCCCCTTTCCATACACCCTTGATATGTCAGACAGTCATGTTCTGGCACAAAAAATAGTCCACCCTCAATTACATGACTCAATTCCCCCTTTGCTTCCTGGTTTTCTTCAAACCTCAGTTTATCTCCTCTTTTTACACCTCCCCGTCCCCCCTTCCTGGTAGTTGTTTCTATGTTTTATTTTTGACCCTCCAACCGACACCCCGTATCGTGGACAATGTAATTTTCGGATCCCCCCCCTTATAAATAACTTTAGTGTTTGTTTTTTTGTTGGTGGGGGTTAAGAATAAATGTACAGTTTTGGTCTTAGGACTTTTGGTTTTCTTTACTTCTCGTTTGTTCGGTCATCCCCTTCTTAATATAGCTCTTTCTAAGTTAATCTTATTCTGACCGTCTGTGAAGTTTCTCACTAGAATAGCTTCCCCCCCCCTTTCAACGGGTGTGCGTGGTCAATCTTGGGCATAAGTTAATAAATATGCTCCACCTTTTGACTTGATCAACCTCCTTCCCCATTCGTTTTACCAATTATTACTCGTGTGTAGTTGTTATCCTCCGGGGGTCCCTCGTCAAAATTCTCCCCCCCTCATTGTTGTCAGAGGAGCCCCCCCCAATGATATTCGTCTAGTGCCCCCCCTTATATGTGGAAAGAAAAACCGTGTTCCCTATTCCAAAGCCCTTCTCCCTCCTTTTTAACTAGTTCTCCGATTCTTTATTGATTGAGGAGGTGTCTAAGAACCATTCGCCTGTCGCTGGTCGGCCACCCCAGAACGGACAACAAAAGGAGGTTCAGAACGAAAACCCACAAGTGCATAATAGGGTGTTGCGCACATGCTCCGATGGCTTGCCCCCCTTTTTCCTTTTCCCTCTCCCCTTTTCCTTCACTCCGCTTTTTTTTTTTTCTCTCCCAGTGTCTCCTGCAAGCAAGGTATCATGACTTCTTTTTTTTTGCCTTTCCCCTTTCCCCCATATGATTCCACCTTGTCGTTTGTTCGTAATATCTTTTGGATGAGGTGGTGATAGTTATGCGCGGATAGTCTATTTTGTATCTTTCTATATCCCACCCCCCCTTCTGCACTTCTTTTGCTTCACTACTTCTTTTCCTCTTCAATGTTGTCCTTGACACCAATCTAGACTTTAGGTTCCTGATGCCATTGAAGGATTCATTCCTCAGTGGTGGTTGATTTCCCCCCTGACCCCTCCCTTTTGTCTTTTCCCCAGAAACAACTATTACTTCGGTCGTGAAATCCTTACGCAGACATGGCTAGTCGCGTCATTGGATATTTCCCCCCTCCTTTCCCCCCATGTGCCCCCCCCACGGTTCACCTTAGCCTCTGTTTGCACACTTTCCAATTTTTTTCTCTTGAATCTACTTCCAAGCTTGACCTCGCTGGGGATTCCGAGAAGAGCTTTTTTACCCGCCCCTGAGCATTACGGTTCTGTACTTATATATTCTTTCCCTTCCCTTTCTTTACCCCCCCAAAACGCCCACTTCCTAAGGTACCCTAATGTGACGATCCTTTGTTTGCTCCTTTTTGAAAATACTTTGGGTCCCGTTCAAACATGAGAAACCCCTCCCACCTTTCATTTTCTGTTTCACCCAAAATTTAATAACCCCTTTTCTTTATTTCCTCGTTCACTAATTTTAATCCCTTTGATTTCTGTTAGCCTTTTCCCCTTTGTTTGGCCAAGTTTTCCCTTTCACTTGTTCCTATCATGACAGTCCCCGCCCGTTTTCTGACCCTTGGCCCTTACCCAACCCCAACTTACTGGTCCACATACTCCCAGTATGTATTCAGCCTAATAGCCCTCCCTTTCCCCCACAGCAGTTCTAAACTGATTCTTACATGTAAGAGAAAGGATCCCCCTGAATTCTTCTTTCCCCTCTTTTTCTAAAAAGAACTTCCCATCATCCAGTCCTGTTGATCCCTATGTTCATGTGGGTGAATCATGACCTTTTGGAACCCCTCTCTTTTACTTTCAATTCCCCGATGGAATTTGTCCCCATTTTTCATCTCTTTTCCGGTAATGCTTCTGTGTATTTCAACTCAGGTTGCTGAACTGTTGGGTCTTTCGTTTTTAGGGCTTCCACCCCCTCTTGTTTTCTTTCATAGTTATGGTTGCCCCAGAGGGTCTTCTTTGGTTTTCTTTTCACTGGTACTTTTTTTTTGCTCTTTCTGGTGTAAGAGGATGTTGGATAGCCTTCCCCCTTGATCTCCCACAAGTGTCCCTTGCCAGCTACTCCCCTTCTTTCAGCTCTTACCATTACAGCCTACTTTTTCCCTACTACGCCCCTTAATCCTCTTCCATGTACAAGGTAATTTAATAGATAAGTCTTCTTCCATCGTGTTCTAACTTCCATGTAGCTTCCTTCCCACTACTCACCCCTCCCTGTCTTGGTGTTGGACTGTTCCCTTGCCCTTTCACATTGGGTTTGCTGTATATCACACCTTTGTTACCCAACCGGTTTTTTTGCAACCCATCAGCACCACTCAGCTGGAGAGCGCCCCCCGGAGTGCGGGTACTCCCTTCCTCCCCCTTTGTGCATCACCCTCCCCCTCCCTCTCCCTCAAGAGGAAGATAAGGGGATAATATGAAATATAGAAAGTCTGGAAATACCTCTGTGATTAATGGGATCTGGTTCCTTTTTAATGGCAGTCACTTCCCTCCCCCAAAAGAAACCCTTCCGGTTTCTGAATGTACGGCGTTTATTAATTTTTTGTTTCCCCTGTTTGACTCTGTGGAACAAGAATTTAGTCACATGCGTCCAGATTAGTCCCTTTTTCATTTGTAGTTCATACATGATGTCTCCTATTCATCAATGTCTTCATTGCATTGCTTCTTTATTCACTGTTTTTTCCTTTTTCCCGAATCTGCCATGTCCCTTATTTGTTAGTCACCCCTTTCCCCTATTTTCCCCTTTTCTTTATTTATTTCCCCGAGAGTCCCATTTTCCACAACACTTCTATCTGACTGTGGGAATCAATAATTCTCATGCCGCAGTAGGTTGTTATTATGTTTACTCTGTCAATGATTAATGCTTAATACTCCCCCCAGAAACCCCTTCTCCTCTTTTTTTCCATTTTGTCTGTGGAGACCCCTCTTCGTATTTGGTGTCTATGGGTGTCCCAGTACTTGGACGGCAGTACAACATTGACATCAACTTTCTCCCCCTTTCCTCCCTTGATATCCTTAAGTTGGTTTTTTTTTTTTTTTTTTTTTTTTTTTTAGACTACTGGTACTATGTCCATTTCTTGCCTGGGTTCCCACAGTGGTTATCTTTTTAACATTTGTTGCCTGTATGTTACGAGTCAATCCGATTCCCGTCCACACGTCCCCCCTCTATTGAGCTGTTTTTTGAAACCCCTTTTTTTCTTTCCTCCCCCAAAAGATTTTGCACCTATCTCAAACAATGACCCCCTCCTGATTCCCGATCACGATCCCCCACCCCCATTTAAGAGCATCCTCTTTGTTTCCTTGCCCATTTGCTTTTTCTTTTTCCCCACAAATAAGTCCCCCCCTCTAAAACATGCCCCCCTTTGAATTTTGTATCCCCCTTTCCCCATTTTTTGACCTCCCTGTTTCCGAAAGCGATTTTGCGGCATCTCTGAGAAGTACTTCCATCTACTTTTTTTTCGTTTATCCACGTCTTTCTTCCATACATTCCCCAGCACTAGTATTTTTTTCGGTCAGCGCTTGTCTGGCGTTCCCCCAGATGCAACAGCCCTCGGTCCATGTTACGTAAGCTTTTTATTGAATAAGCCATTTTTTCTAAGTAATCTTTTTTCTCCGGGACAGTCCCAGATAGTTCCCTGCTTGTTTTTTCCCAAATTGATTCTTTCTTTCCCTGAGAAGATGAAACCATTTTCATCAGTCACAAGATGCGAACCGCCCCTTCTAATGTTGTCCTTCCTTCCATTTCCACCTTGTCGAGGATCTTTCTTCCAATGTCCAAATCTAATTGAATTGGTAACTCCTGAATTCCACTTTTCTGCCCTGACGTTCTTTCTTTTCCCCAGGCGGATTTTTCTCTCCTTCCCCTCCTCTCTTTCCTACTCCGACGTTGGTGTTGTATTTAGTTCCCATTCCTGGTCTTTTTCTCCACCCATCAACTCGTCTTCCCCCCAAATTCCTTGTGGTAGATTAATGGAAAGGAACTACTCAAACTTGTTTGACCCAATTCATTCTTTCCTTTTTTTGTCTCAGGTGAAGTGACCCCCACCTTTTTTCCTTTTTCCCATGTAAAACATATCTGTGAACCTTCACCCTTTTCTTCTCTGTCTCGTTTACCTTTCCAATGGTACTGATCCCCCTTGTTTGACGTAGCAGAAAGGTCGAACCATTCTGTCTACATCTCACAAGATGTTTCTTAATCAAATTCCCTCCCCCCGGTTTTTACGGTTTTCTGGTTGCAGCGGTCCTCTCCACTCGCTGCCCTCTTTCACCCTGTGGTTCACCTGCTCCCTTCTGGCCCAACCCCATCCAAAAAATAGTTACTGTCCCTCTACTTCATCCCGAAAGTTTCGGGGTTTGCAATATGGCCTTTCTTGGTTCCTGTGGAGCTTTACAGGTCATGGACCCAAGCTGTTGTGTTCTTGTCAACCCCCCAATTCCCATGGGTCTGTGCGGGCTTAAAAGAATGTCCGTTTCTTTCGATGCTGTTTTCTTGATCGATCCTCTCAGGCCCCCTGGCAGTTTGGGTTGGTTGATCCTTTCCAATCACCACAATATTTTTGGAATTCCTAAGATTTCCCCCCCCTGTTTTTTGGTTTCCTCAGCCCCCTGTTAATTCACTATGTTCATTGAGTACAGGGACTTGTACAATATATCCTGACCGTCCCATCGACCAGTTTTTGTTCCCCTTTCCCTTCTGTTTACAATACCAGTAGCTCTACCCCCAATTTTCTCAGGTCGTACTGATCACCTGTTCTTGTCACCCTATGTTGTCCGCAGACTCCAAGCGCTTCCAGGAGACACACGCCTAGGTAAAGAAAGAACTTTAGTCCTCCTTTGGTCTTATGCTTAGTAAGCTATAATCTCATGTTGACATCCACACTCCCCCCCCCCCTAATTGTTCATGAGACCGTATTATCACCGTCAGTTCTTTGTTTGTTTGTTTTAGTCAAGGCTCTCGTGCGGAATACATACAGAAAAAATTTTCCTTTAATTGTTTCCTAAAGCCCTTAACTAAGCCTTTCCCCCTCTTCATCTCCCTTGTGTTCCTTTCTGTCAAAGATTCAAGACCAGGAAGGCCCCTATTCCCTCCCCGCCATTTTTTCTCCCAGTACAGTGGACCCCTCCCAATTGTTCAATATAGGCTGGAGAGTGCCCTCCGTTGCATTCTAAAACGTACCCCCCCCCTGCCCCCATTTCCCCCCCCTTCCCTTTAAACCTAACAGTACCCCTTTTTTCTCTTCGTACCTTCCTTTCCCTTCTTCCATCAATTCCATCCATATCTTCACCATTTCAATCCCTTTTCATTTCTCCCCTGATGCTCGATGCATGGTTTATGCAACCCCTTTCTCTTTCCCTTACAGTTTTAGTTCCCCTCTTATTTTTGATCCATTGCAAGAATCAGAGTTTTTTGTTCTCATCAGGTATTTTGACCCCGCAATTGTTTTTTCCCATAGTTTTCATGTCACCCCTAATTTCATGGGTCAAGTGTCCCGGGAAAAACTAGTATGGTATTTAGTTGTTCCTTTTTTCCCCCCGTTTGAATAACCCGGTGGCCCCCGATAACTTCCCCCTTTGACAGCGTTTAATACACAGTACTTTTTTTTTCCTATATATATCTATGAGTCTACTTTACTTCTTTTAGCCATTTTCTTTTCATGAAGGAAAAGCCTATAGCTGGTGTATCTCCCCCTTTTCCCAGGCTTATACAACAGCCCTTTCCCACATTCCTCCCTTTCATCTACTATGTTCCCCTCATACTATTTCTCCTCCACCTGTTGTCAATCATTGAATCCTCCCCCCCTTTATATGATGTTATTTGACATCCCCTGCCACTGATTCCCCCACTGAGTGCCTCCCATCCAGTGAATTTACCAGGACTCCAGGCTGTCCTTTCCATGACCATGATCGGGGCGTTGAAGCTCCCTCTATTCACCATGACAGTGGCAAGTTATTTAATTCCCACAATTCTTTCACCCGGAAACATCACCCTCTCCTATTGGGTTAGATTCTATGTCGCTCCTTTCTTTTTTTCTTCACCCTTGGGGGAGAAGATATCCTTCTCCCCACTTTTCTTTTGATCTAGGCCCCCTTTTAGTTTTTGCACTCCTTGTATGTTACAAGAGTTCTATTTTACACAAAGGTCATGATCCTTACTTAGTACGGTGGGGACCCGGGTTTTTTTGTTTGTCACTTGACCCCATGTCAGCCAACCTGCTGACTGTCCTTTCCCTCCCTGTTTGCAAAACTGAGTCCCCCATACCCCACTTTTTCATTACCATGACATTTTCCCCCCTACCTTTCTGGAGGAATCTCCTTAAAGAAATAGTTCATAGTTAATGTTACACAATCCCTTTGAAAAGGGTTGGTAGTGTTTTTTTCCTTTTTCGATATTTTCCCATTTCTTACCCCTCCTGTTTCTGTCGAGACTTCACCCTCCTCCTGGACTATTTGGTAAAACAAAATACTCTGTGGGTCGGTTTGGGTTTTAAATCCTAATGTAAAGTTTTGCGACCCCCTTCTTGATCAACCCGATCACATAGTTGATCTCTTCTTTTTCCCACTCTCTGAACCAGTAATCCACATGACTTTGGCTAAGCTGGTACCTTCTATTAAGCCCTTTCTGAAGTGATGTCACTAGAAGCTTTGCACGTTTTTGTGAACAATGTGTGCATCACCTATTTCAAGCATTTACCCCCATGCCCCCCTTTCCCTCCCCGGACTTTCTGTAACAGGCTTTAACGACCATTTCTTCCCTTTGTCTTTTTTTTTATCCGCGTGCGTTTGCCAGGAAGGTAATCACCACCCCTTCCGGTTAGTCTCCCCCCCAATGACCTCTTGCTCGCTGGTAAAATAAATATAGATGGGTTTGAACTTTTCCCACCGAAGTTTTTTTCAAGTTTGGTTAAAGAGACCTCCTAGGTCCTCCTTTTATCAGTTTTCTTCGTATTTTTTTATACTTCATCATAGACTGTCTCTGTAGGCCTTTTCCGAGACCTTCCCGTCCACAACCGGAAGGATCTTTCAAGCCAAACACCAACGCCCGAGGTGGCTAAATTTTTTCTTCCCACTTTTCCCCTCGCGCCTTGTTCCTCTCAAGCATTTCTTAGGTTTATGTGTTCTCTTTCCTCCACCGTTGTGGTTGCGACTTCACCTAGTTTCCTGCAAAGATTGCTATTGTCAATTTTCTATTTCGGCAATTGGAACCAGATCCTCACCGTCGTGTCGTTTCTCTCCTTTGTTGTCTGTTCGTTTTCGTTTCAGGCTAAAAGTCTCAAGTTCACTAGGCGCTTCCCGTTCTTACTCCTCCACCTTCATCTTCGCCCCTCTTCGGATACTACTTTCTTTGACCCAAACTCCACTGCTTCCCATGTCCTTTCGTGTAACCTTCTCTTTGAACCTCCCTTTTTCCTCCGACTCCAGGGTTTTTTTTTTGAGGCGGACCCCCTTTTGCACGCTGTGAGAAACCCCCACACCCCTCTTCATTGTCTTTTTTCAATGTTTTGCCCTCCCCAATTTCTCTCTTTCTTTTTGATGCTTAGCCCCCTCTTTGCACCACGTGCCCCCCAGGTCACCGAGGCCTCTCTCTTTGCTGTACACTTCACAGATTAACTGTACCCCACAGCTCGCATAGTCATTTTTAGCTCCTATTCCTCCCGTTTTCGTATGAAACGCAGAAGATTGACATCTATGTCTCTACTTTTACTCCTTCATTGCCCCCTTTATTTATGATTTAACCCCCAACTCCCCCCACCAAGTCCACCTTTCTTCCTTTTTCTTACGAATCTTAATTATCTTTTTTTGGCCCCACTTTTTTTCCAATTTCGTTTGCTCCTTACACCCCCAATGAGACCCCCCACAACTAACAATACCGTGTTATTTCTTGTGTTCCCCTCTTCTAACTGCAGTCGTTTCACATGATCTCTTCTCATAAAAGACATTTAACTGTTGAGGTCTTGAACTGCTGTTATTTTTTTCCCAGTGTCCAGCATTTTCCTATTACAGTCAGCCAAGTGTCTGAAAATTCCCAACACACATGCTTTCCACAACTACCTTCCTCCTGACTTAATCTTCCTTCCCCTTGTCCATTTTGTAACCTCCCCCTTTAAAATACATCTTATGCTACCCCCCTGATGAATTACCTGTTCAAGAGATTCTAATATCAATATATTCTCCACCGTGCCCCACATCCGTTTGATCACTCCCCCTGTGTGTTCCCCTGTGTTCGGACCTAATTGTTTTCTTCCATTACCTTTTTTCCATTTCCCCCTGACTCGATTGTTCCCCGGATTTTCCCCCCCCTTTTAATATTCTCTGTATGAGGAACCTTTGTCTTATGTCCCTTGCCACTGGCATCTGGGGTATGGGGATTGGAATTAGCCCCCCCCACTCTATGTTTCCCTTCGTTTATTTTCACACAGATGTGTTCTTTATGCCCTGAGGACTTGCTAAATGCTTGTTTAGACTCTTTTGCGGTAAGGGCTTTGGATTTTTTCCCTAAACCTCCCTCGTTCGTTTTGCATATGCGTGCTTAACTATGTGGGACATGCATCCTTCCAAAGAGAATGAAGATTCATGTTCAAGCCTAACCATTAAGATTACTCTTTCCGTTCCATCTATTAAGGAGAGGCATTCCTTCTTTCCAATTACATGTAGATTAGTCAACTTCCCCTCAGTTTTTTTTTGGCCTTTTTTCTCTTTCCCTTTTTCGTATTAGCACAAACCCTTTTTCAACCTTTGCCTTATGAAGACTCAGATTGTGGGGGACCAAATGAAAACTCTCAGGATGAGCAAAGTTACCCATAGTTCCCTTTGCCAAACCCCTTCACCTTTTCCTCTTTTTCCCGGGGAGACCGAGATATGTAACCCTTATTGGACCCTTCCCTCCTGTGAACGAGGGATTGACCTATGTTCCATTCCTGCAGGAATCGAAAGGAGAAAACTTCAGGGTATCCCCAGATGTGACAGGGTCTGTTGATAAATTGGTTTTCCCCTTTGTTTGACTGTTGTCTGGGTTTTTCCCCCTTTCCCAGATCTGCGTCAACAGTACAGAACGTTCCTTTTTTTTTACCATACCCTCCCGGGAGCTTTTTTTTTGAATGAAGATCTCTCAGGTTCTCACCCCCACGTTCTCCTTTGCATTGTCGTTACCGCCTCCTTGTGTTTGGAACCATTCAAAATTAAATTCTTATTCTTATTATTTCCGCCCCCAAGATGATACTCCACCCAAATTCAGCTTTTCCAATATATAGGGCACGAAAGTAGTATGGTTTCTTAATTCCTCACTAGTCAATACTCCCCCCCTTCCTTTGCTCCTTCCCTTGTTTTTTTCGTTTTACCAATCCTCTCTGTTTTCCTACTGGCAGTGGCTACCTCCTTGAGGTCAGTAAACCATCTCTCCACTGGATACCCAGTAAGACCTGATAGATCTGTGTTAGATTCCCTTTGTCTGGGCCTGTTTTCAATTTTCTTCCCAATTTTCCTGTACCTCCTGGAGTCACGTTTAGTATCAAACATTATACCCTCTTCTATTATAAATAATCCGATCTTTTTCCCCCTTGTTTTAGGATAATTCCAATTTGAGACTCCCCCCCCCTAACTTGGTCCTGATCATCCTTTAAGATCACCCCACACCCTTCTCAATTCCAACTGGAATCGTAGAGCCCCGATCCTTTCCCTTTCTTGGGTTTTCCCAGAACACCACGCTTGAAATTGAACCCAGTTCCGTTTTTTCACTCTGTCCATCCCCTGTCACCCGCCCTCTCTTTTGTGGCATTTTTTTTTTTTCACAGTACCTTCATTTAGTTTTCAGGTGTAACCCTCCCCTATACTTTTCGACCCCAGCTTAGTCGAGTTTCGTTTTCTGTCGGACCTTTATGCACCCTTTGTCCCCCCCCCCACTGACGTCTTTCCTTTATTACTTGCCAGCCATTCTTTTTTAGGATCCAGTAATTTTCGACTGTTTTCTTCCGTCCGCTCTATGATCCGAGGTACCATTGATGAAGCCTGATTGAGACATCCAGAAGAACCATTTTTTTATTTCGAATGTTGCCTCTTTTTGGACACGCCACCCCCCTTTTACTGATGAGCGACACCATTCACACGTTTGAGCTGAGAGTTGACAACTTTCCCCCCGTTATTATAATTCCCATTTCCGAATCAGTCCCCCCCCTCTTCGAGGCCGTTTTTCAGACTCTTCAAGTCCGTTTTGTCACTATTTGGAGTGAGTCTCAACTCCCTCGTTGGTTTTTTCTTATTTCCTCACACTACCTTGTGATATCCAACATCAACATGTATGGTTTCTCACCTGAGTTTGTTGTTATTGGAAATAATATATACCCCCTATTGACCCTTTCCCTCTCTCCAAGCGGATGTGATCTTTTCCCTTTTTAGAACCCTGTTTTTCCATAGTAACACCCCCCCCCTTCTGTTGACCCTCCCACCCTAATAGGTCCTTTTTCCTTTCATCCCGGTACCTTTTTCCCCTTCTTGACGTCAATTCTTAGAAACTCTGACCAGCTAATCTAAAAAGAATGTCTCAAAGACCACCTATAAACTTTTGAAGTTGTTTGTTGCATTGTTCTCCCTCCCCTTTTTTTTATAGAATCCTTGGATGTGCAATGTAAGGTGCAGTCTAAGGCTTCCCCCCCTCACCCAACTACCCATTTCTGGACCTCCGCCCCTTTTTCTGTGGAGGTTTTTCCCAAAGACTGGTTTCCATGGGTTGGGACGTTGAGACCATTGCACTTTTTGCCTTCTTCCAATCTTTTTTTTTTAGGAAACCCCCCCCAAAATCCCCCCATGTGGTTTGCGGTCGAACTGAGATGAGCTTTCTTGGTGATCTGAAGTTTACGAAGGAAAGGTAGGGGCGTGTTGTTCGCGTGCATCTCACCCTATGTGGAATATTAAGATCAAACAACGTTTGTCCCATCCTCTTCAATTGGTTTTCGATACTTCATTTAGTGTTTGAAGGGTTCCGCGCGTCACTCCCCCCAATACTTTAAGTTCGACGTATTGCCCCGGTGGATTGCCACCCCATTTGCTCCTTACACCCTCTTACCACACTGAGCGATTCAGTTAATGGCCATCAAGTTGGTAGGTCCTTATATGTCCCTCCAATCCATAGCCACCAGTACCCCCCATAATGTCCTTACAAACTTAGTCGCTACTTTTCTTTTTTCTTCGTAAGTCTTCCGTGACTCTTAAATAATCCCCCAACAACTATTAATTTTGCATTGAATTCTTCCAACGGCCCTTCTCGTTTGGTAGTCCGTTGGATCTGGGCGTCAATCCCTACCCTTTCCCCCCAAGAATTAATTTTTTTCCCCCACCCTTTCCTTTTTTTCAATTCCCTTTTTCTCTTTGATGAACTGGTTTTGCTTCTCCTTAGGCCTGCCTGCATCTTCCGTCCCCGCCCCCTCTCATGTAAGGGACTCCCCCCACCATTTGACTCTGTGGGTATGTATTTGTTGCATCCCCCAGTTGCAACCCCCTGATCACCAGTACAGTGTCCACCCTAATTCCCCCTACCTTTTCTTCCTTCTATTCTGTGCCTTTCTGATCCTATCCCCCCTCATCATATTTTCACTTTCCCCCCTTACTCGCTCTGTGTCTTGCGCTGGTGTATACCCTGTTCCTTATGAGTACCCTCTCAGGTAGTTTTTCTCCCCCCCCTTCAATGATTTGTTCATATTTTTCTTGTTTAACAGCCCTTTTTTTCAAAGAAAAACCTAATGCAGACTTTCCTCCTTAACAACATAGACATACTGTTAGTTGCCCTATACTCCCCTTCAGTCGGAACCTTTTTGTGGAATCTCTAGATACCCTTTTCCTTTTCCGGTTTATATTCATTTATTGAGTGGTCGCTTCCCCCTATAATCTCACTCCTTTGGTCCCTTTGCATGTCAGAAGCCTGTATTTCTATTGCAAATTATCCATTTTGACAAGGTTAAATTGTGTACTCCCCCAACAGCCTCAAAATCTTCAGTCACTTTCTCCCCTCCCTCCCCCTCCCTCTGTCCCCCCTCCCCTCATTTTCCCAATCTCCCCTCAGGTTGCTGGAGATTGACTCCGAACCCCCTCCCCATGATGATTTTCCCCCACCCCCTTAGTTCAGAACATCTTCCTTACCGGCAGACAGGGTCGATATGACCCCCCCAATGCTGGTTCTTTCCCCTTCATCCTATTTCAATTGAACCAAGCTTCTCTTCTCAATACACTGGAATCACAGAAAATCTCACAGCAGATATATGAGGAGTTATGCTCCATGAGCCTTTTTTTGCAATAGGTTTTATTTAAGATATCTGTGTTTTCCCCCTTCTCATCTATTCTTCCCCCCTTTTTTTAGCAACTATGTAGGGTGACAATGGATTATTTTACACACCCTTTCCTCTGCAACAAGTGGACTTATAGTGTTGGCCAGTCCGGTTGTTTGTGTTCAATGTGTGGGGTTTGGGTTTGTTGGTTTTTTTTGTGGTTTTGGTGTGTTGGTTTTTGGTTTTTTGGGGGTGGTTTGGGGGGGTTGTGTGGTATGGTGGTTTTTGTTTGGGTTGGGTGTTGGGTTGTTTTGGGTGTTTTTTTTGTTTCGGTGGGTTTTTGGGGGGTGGGTTTTGGTGGTGTTGGTTTTTTTTTGGTGTGGTTTTTTTTTGGGTGTTCCCTTACTTGACTGACCCCCTTCCACTGCGGCACCATTTCCCCCCACTGAGCGTTTCTCTACATTCCAACCAGGACCGGGCGGGCTTTTTCATTTCCCGGGCCTCTAGGAGATAGCCAACAACCCCCCCCCCCCAAAAACCCCCAACCCCCCCCAAACACCCCCACCCAACCCACCCCCACCCCCCCCCCCCCCAACCACCCAACCAACCCCACAACACAAACACCAAACACAAAAACACCCCCCCCCAATACATGTCCCCACATTCCCAAGTGATGTTCTGTTCTCTGTTTTTTTTTTGGATATCCCAACGGTCCCCTGAACCATCTTCTTGTCTCACCAGATTATTTTTACCCCCGCAACAACCCCAAAAATAGTTTGGGTTTTGTGTGTTTTTTTTTAACTTCCCCCCCCGGTAGTTTGGTGACACGGTTGCGCTCCCCCATTATACCTCTCCATGGCTTTCATTTTTCCCCCCACTCTACTTTACTACCCCTCGATTTTACGATTTTAGTCTGACTCCTCTTCCCTTTTTCCAAGTGTGTTCAATAGTTTTGAGGTGACCCCCATGTTTGACCTTTTTTCCTGGGGAACCAGATGAGGTCATTCAGACTTCCTGTCCCTCCTGTCTCGAACCCTTCCTTTAAACGGACACAATTTCGCAGAGTAGCTTCTTTTTCACTTCCGTGCGCCCAAGGTCACACCCTTGTCATAACCCAAAAGTGGTAGCGAGGAGCCCAAAATTCATTCGGATTTCCTAAGTTTACCGCGGGGAACGTAGAACAGTTGTGCCCAGGGCTGTTCAAAGTTTAAGTCCCCTTTAGCTCCGATGCAGTGCGATCGCCCTCATGATCCTTTGAGCTTTCTCCTTTTTTTATCCTGCGTCGCTGGTGGATATGCCTTCCTATCCCCCCGCCAGCCAACTTGAAGAGACTACACTCAACAAAAGCAATCCCTGTTTTTTCACTCTTTTCCCCTTGCTTTAGTCATTCTAAGCCTACTTTCCCCTACTTGATTGCCTTAGACTGGGTTTTCTACTCTCCTTCCCCCCTCCCCCCTCTTTGTTGTTGTTTTGATCCGCTCACCCGCTAGAAAGACTGCTTAATTAGTTAACTGTTCGACCCTTTTTCTTGTCCAAGGTTTCCCCCATATCTGCCCCCTGTAGTGTTTTTTTTTCCTACTTCGCTTTTGTGTCTTGTTTATTTCCTCCATCTCCTCTTATACGTATCCACTATAATATCTCATACACCCTTCCGTTTCGGCGCCTCCCTTTATTATTGGACCCATCTTCAAAATTTTTCTTTGCCTTCCCCCCCAAAATCCCTCCTTTATTGTAAGTATTATCATTTGTCCCTCTCGAAAAATAAGGTGGACCGTTTTTTGAATTCCTCGCACCGCTTTCTCAACCCCATTACCCCCCTGCTTCATTTTTCGTTCCGCCTGTTACGCAAGTAAAGGCAGATATTTGCCCCATGCTCTGTAATTTGCAAAAAGTTGCCCCCACAATTTCCTTAGCCCCTCTCTCTTTTTCTGCACATTACCCTTTATTTTAATCTCTACTTTTTCGACACTTCTTCTGTGGATCGTTATTCCTAGCTTAGTGATGACCCCTCCTTACATCCTCAGTCTCCCTTACTTTCTCTTATCCTATGTCGACACTGTACAAAAACCATTCCCACACCCAGTTATTTCTCTTTACCCAGCCACTTTCTTTTTTTGGCCTAGACGACACATTACCGTTTGGGAATGATTTTCTCCTACCACCCTTTAGAACAACTACCCAATAACTGTTCATTGATGTTAACAATACTCACTAAGCTTTCTTTTCACTGAGATTGACCTTCCTTCCCCCAAATCCAAGGTCATTTTTTTTCTTTTTAAATGCTGATTAAGCTGTGGTGTCAGTGGTTTTCCCTTCCCTTTTCCTATTAAGTCAGCCATGGAGGTCCCCCCCCCAGTTTCACAACACCATTTTTTTCCTTTGTTCCCCCTCCCTCCTGAATAGGTTCTGACCTTTTTTGTTCCCCTCTGACCCATAACATGTCCCCTACATAGTATTCCTGATCCTCTTCCCCCCTGTCCCACGAATGTTATTTCTACATTTTCATATTTTTCCTTCTCCCCCTAGTGCAGAAAAATCAACTTGGATATATCTTCCCCCTCTTTCCCTTTTTTCTATGTTCATGTCTTTTCGTGTCTCCCCACTTCCCTCTCTTCCCCAAATTGCCACCCATGATGGACGCACTGTCCATCCCCCCCCTTGCGTCTTCCTGGTAATGATTCTTTGATGTGTTCCCACCTTGTTTGATGCTCCCTGGCATCTTTTTTGCATTCGGTTGATCATCCACGATAGGTATTTCCCATTTTTTTTAACACATCGGTGGTTGGCTTCTCACTTGAGTACATTCTTTCTATGATGTGAGATGGGTACCGGGCCTGGGACTCCAATTCAACCTTTTGAGGCTCTTGCAATCTCACCTCATGAACTAACTTTCTGCTTTTGACATTTTACTTACTAGTAGCTTTCCCTCCTTATTTCTAGAGACTTTTTTCTCATCCTTATATAAACCTGTACTCCTTTCACTTATTATATAAGGAGATCCCCTTTTCCCACCCTTCCTGTTTTTCCTCCTAACCTTATAGGGCCTATTTTTTTTCATGACCACAATTTCCCTCTGCAATTATTTGCGCTATTAGTCCACCCCCCCACTTGCTGTTCACAAGTTCCCCCACCTTAGATCACCACCAACCCACTCAGTTTGTTTTCTTGCCTGGTCCCCAACCTTTTTCCACCACAATATGTTTTTCTGAGCAAGTTTTTACAATACCCTTTTTTGAACCCTTTCTTCTCAAAGCCCAGACTCTCCCCCCCTCCTGAGGATTTCCGGGGGACTATGAAAAGTAAGTATTTCAATAATATTGACTCCAGATGTTCTTTCCGGTCTGGTCTTTTTTTCAGTAGACCGTAGAAACATGGTAAGGGTTCTCTGTGACATTGTCCATTTGTTCAATGTTGTTGCAACCCCTTTTTTCTTGATTGGCCTTTCCTTCCACTGCCGTAATTTTTTTTTCCTCTTCCTTGGGATATCCCAATAAGGAGCCTGATGTTTTGTACTGCACCAGGCTTCATGCATTAATTTCTCCCCACATTTCTTTATATGCGTGTCTTCTGTTTAGTTCTTGACACCCCAGTATTTATTTTTTAGTTATTTCCCCCAGAGCACCACCCCTCTTCCAACACTCTCAGGATGACGAATAATTCCTTTTCCCTCAATATATGTATTCATTATGTATCTTTACCCCCTTATCACGCTTCCCAATTTTTTTTTCCTCCCCACCCCCTCTCCCATGTTCTTCAAAATGTTTTGTCCTCTTCGTTTTTTCAATTCGATGTGGTTCTAACTTCCAGTTTCATAAGTCTTGGAGCCTATGTCCCCCCCCCATCTACCACACCCCTTTATAAGACCTATCGCTAGTTTTTTGTTAGTGATACCTATTCCCCCTTCTTTTTTTTTCCCAATTATGTTAATATTTTTTAAAATATGGACCTTGTTACCTTGAGCGCTCCCCTGTTTTAGCACGTCAAATTTCTTAATATATGTAACATAGTACCCCTCATATGTTTTGATTGGACACCCCTTTGGGTATATTAGATATTCCCCCACCTTGGAGATTCTCTCAACACACCCCTCCCCACCGTTAATTCTTCGTCCCTCTCCCCCCCCCCCCTCAATCAGAGCTGAATTTTATTTTTTTTTTAGGCCCCTGGCTCTAATTTTTTTTGGATTGGTGTTTCCCCTAACTAAGGTTTTTCTCCATCTTCCACCTTTTCATTTATTAAACCATCTTCAGTTTCGTGTACCCCCCGCCACCTCCTCTTTTTTCTTCCTGACTGAGTACATCAAAGTTTCATTATTTCTTTGTTTGACCAGTGGTTGCTCCCTTACATGTCCTCACTTCCTCTCGACGCTTTGTTTGGCCCCCAACTCCCAACCCAGTCGTCCCTTTGGAGTGTCCCCCCTTTTATTACTTGCTCAGACCCTTGATTAGTGTTTCCCTCAATTTTTTTTCTCTTCTTTACCGTTCCGATAGGTCCAACATTTTAGCGTGTAGAAAACTGCCCAGTGCGACCTTTTTCCCCCCCCATCATTTTGGTTCCTATGGGAGAAAAGACCCCCAAGGTGGTTTCCTTTTCGCCCCTCCCCCACCTTTGCCCGAAGGACCAGGTCACCCTTCCCCCCAGTTATCCTTAGTCCCCATTTCCATCCAAGCAACCCCCGTGCGATGGCCGTGCCTCCCTCATGTCAGTCCTGGTTTATAACCAAAGAGAGTTGATAGAGATTTTCATTATATGTTTTCATTACGTTTGTTGTCTCTCGAGTTAATTCTTATAAACCACTCTTCTTTTTTTAGACCAACCTGGCACGATACCCCCCTTATTTGTTGGCGGATAATGGCAATGGTTTAAACCCCTTCAACTTTCCTTCCCCTCACTCGTGGAATTGATCATGCTCCGCAGTAGAAAAAAAGTGTTCCTTCGCCATATTACCCAACCTAGGTGTAATTCAAATGGGCCATAGGCTTCAGTTTCCTCCGTTTCCCTCTGATCAATATCCCCTTCCCGGTTAGAAGATGCCGTCAAAATTACTTTCACCAGCATACCCTTTCATGATTTTCTCCCCCAATCCCCACCCCGTCTTCCCCGGCGCCTGGTTTCTGTTTTCATCTTTTAAGATTTGCCTCCCCGAATACTGGCTGGTTTTAACATGTAAGGTGCAGCGCCCCCTCCGTGAACCCCCACTACCCTCTTAGTACAGTTTACGGTCTCGGGACCCTCTGACCCTGAGGGCGGGGTTTCCCTTTGCCTCTGGCTTGAAGTTGTGATCCCCCTGCCCGCCTTTATTAACGCCAGGGTTACCTTTAGTTAGGTCCCCCCCATCCACATCCCCAATGTGCGGGATTTCCTACCCCTACTCCCTGGTTGAGGATGCGATTGTCATTTTTTTCTTTGGTACCCTTCCTTACACTTCCAGGTTGCTTTTTTTTGAGAATCAGTTCTCCCCAAATCTTTTTCCTATCCCTAGAAGGGTTTTAACCTCCTTCATCTCTGTTACTACACCGAAATCGTGCTACAGTGTTCGATACCCCGCCCATATTTTCTCCGACAGACACCTAGAGGATTTGTCAACCAGGCCCTCTTGGGACCAAAGTCGCTCTAACCCCCCCCCCCACTTATCGAGTACTTGATAACTTTGGTCGTCATATATTTTTGATGTAAGACTCACCCACCTTATACCCCTTCCCTGCCTAGACACCAACCTCCTACTCGTATGCCAGCACGGACACCCCTTAGGCCTGCCTCTCTCTTTTTTTAGGTTTTTTCTCTCACTGATCAGGGTTCCTCACTGACCCCTATCCAACCCGCGTCATGCGACTATTATTCCCCCCCCATTTAAGTCCTGCTAGTTTTTTCTTCTTTTTGCCTCTCTTTCTGAATAATCCAGTAAAACCTACCTCTTTCTTTAATGTTGTCTACCCCCACAGTTCCCAATTTTCTGGAAAACTCAGTCTCCTCTTCAGGATGAACGGTGTGATGGAGTCAAATCTATGCAATGCTGAAGCTTCCCTTCAGTCCCAGACACTGTCTTTTCCCCATTGTACCGTCCAACCATCCAATATTTATGAATGGAATCCTGATGCGTTCCCACCCAAAAAGTCCACAAGTCACCCATTCCCTACGTACATTTAAATCAATGTTTTTTTTCTAAGTCCTCCTCGTTCCGCCATGCAATCTACATCTCCTCTCCTTTTGTCCATAGTCTACAATACTTCTATATTTCATATTTCCCTTCTTCTCTCTCTTTATCTGATTTGGTTGTCTTAACAATGTTCATCGGCGTACACTTCTTTTTCTTTCGTTTCTCTTGTTCTCAAATATTCTTTTTGCTTGTTCTTTTCCCAGCAAGGTTGTTTTGCTTTTCATCACCCCCTCAAAGTTTTCCTGCTCAACTGTCCCCAACAACCCTAGTCCTTTTTCCTGGTTAGGCTTTTGACTTTACCCTCCCCCCCCGTTACTTTCCTCTGGGGCCCCCCCCCCCTTTCCCCTCTCCCCCCCTTATAGATTAATGCCTAAAGTGTTATATACAGTCGCTTGGCTTTGTCGTCTCTATCTTATTTAAGGGTGAGCTTCCCTGTTCTCCTTAGTAAGGATTATGCAAAGATTTTCCCTTGCTTACTCCAAAGGTGGTCCCCTTTTTCCCTCCCACTCCCCCCCCTGTCATCCAACCCTCACTACCTTCCCTAAATTTAAGAAGCCCCCTCCACCTTCTTTACACCTCCTGACCCATACCCCCCTATGTGTCTGTTCTGATATCCCATAACAACTTCCCCCGATGCCAGTGTCCCCTGATTTAAAATCACCCCCATTGCTCATTCACAGGCAGAAAGGCTAGATGACCATGATGGGGGATGTGACAGACATTCCATTATTATTGACCATTGTACCTTTCAACTTTTCTTTCCCCAAACCCCTTTGATTCATGCCATAGCACCCCTCAACAGAGTGATTGAGGATTAGATTTTTTGAATGGAGATACTGATTGGTGATCCCCTAGGGTGCTGAATCTGACAATGTAGAACCTTTCTCCCTTGACTCATTGTTTAATACTCGTAGTGTTACCCAAGAGTTCTATTCACCCCCTTTCCTCTCTATACCTTCTTCTTTTTTTTTCCCCCCCGTCCCGGTTTCCCCCCACATTTCTCAACCCCTTTGTGTCTGTCATAAATGTCCTTTGCACAAACACTGGTAAACCCCAAATTGATCCTCCATTCTCCCTCAAATACCTTTCCTTTGTATGAATGTTTTCTGTTCAAGAAAACGTCTATATTAGCCTTACCCATCCCCCTTCAACCTGTTTGGTAGTTTTTTTCTCCTGGGTTGGTCAAGGTACTTTCCCGGTCTCCCCCCCTTCCTTTAGTCTTCGCCCCCACCCTTTAATTCGGTTGCTTGTCAACATAAACAATTTTTGTCGGTGGGTTTCCCTATAATAAGGGGATCACTCTTATTTTAGAACCAGAGCCCCTGGCGTATCGGAGGTTCCCCCCTAATTCAATAGCTCGTCCCCATGCCTGTGTTTCGTTTTCCCCTAGTCTCCTGCAGAATTCTTTAATTGTGCATCCCCATAGCGAGGACTTGGTTCCGTTGTTTTGCCAAAGCTTGTCCTCCTCCCTTCCCCCATGAACACTGCTCTCATGATTGTAAAAGGCCCCTTACAACTCGCCCTTTAATCTTCTGTAGTTGAAAGCTTTCTGTCCTATCTCAACCTAAACCCACCCCATGGTCAGGAGCCCCAAACTGATAACGGATTCGTCGGCCGTATATCGATTTGTTTGAAAGGAAATCCCCCCCCGTTTTAATGATGTTTTTCCCCCCCCAAAGAAACAAGTAGTCATCCCGAAGCAGTGCTTGATCCTCAGTTCTCTGAGTTAGCGTTTATCTCGCCGAGCTGCGTCTGAGTTATTTGTTTTGGTGGTTCAACGATCCAAGCCAGACACACAAGGCCCTTTTTCTCCCCCACCAGACCACCACAGAACCCTGGTTTCCATCAAATGCCCCCCCCTTTTGCCCGTGCTATATTGATTGGTCATTCATGACTCCGCTTGCATGAGACCTTGTCCTCCATTTTCCTCTTCATCCTCCGTTTTTGTTTATATCCAACCCAGTGCTCCTTTTTCAAACTTAAAATTATGAAATTCACCCTTGCTTATGAAGAATATCTCAATTGGAACAACTGATGGCATTTGTATGGTTCTCCTTTTTTCTGATTACTCTTTGTTTCGTTGTTTTTCTTAGCTTAAGGACTACCACTACGTCTGTATTCGACCACTCTCCTCATATTCATCTCTTCCCTTTCTCCCCCCATGACCTCGTCTCCTCCCCTTTTTTATTTGGCCCCAACCCATGTCTTTAAATATCTAGACGTCAGTTGTACGAGACATTTTCCGAATTATCATTTTTTTGAATCCTCCTCCCCTATGTTGGACTTTTGTACCCCTTTCGTCCCCCCTTTTGACGACCCCCACCACATCTCCCTCATTGTTTAGTTCTCTGGTACGCAAGAATGTGAGCAGCGTTCTTGACTTCTTAGTGCAATTCTTTTTTCACCCCGCAAGGTTAACCCCCTTGAGCTCGTTCTAGTTTCTGCCCACACTGTGAATCTTTTCTTTCTTTTCTTGACTCGGCATGTGGCTCTCCCCATTTATAGTCTTCTTACCCGTTTAGACCTTCTTATTCTCTTCTAGAAGTCGCCACTGTTTTATTTTCTTTCCACCCCCCCCCCCGTCAACCCTCGTTCCTATATAAGGTTGGCCCCCTCAAGGACTCTTAATTATCTTCCCTCCTGACCACCAGGGTTGCGGACCGTTCTAAAACCCCACCATGTCCAGAAACCCCCCAACCCATACCCTTGTCCGTGGTCTGTAATCCATGAAGCCCTGATTTCTGTGCACCTTGGAGATGCCTCCCCCCTTTACACCCTCCAGGTCATGTTGTTGAATTTTCTTTTTATAATTTTTAATGTTGTCCAGTCAGTGACTAGTACGTCAATTTCAGCAAAGTGTCTGACCCTTTGGTCCTAACCCAAACATGGACTTCCACCCCCTACCCTCCCTCTGATAGGCATGCATGTAACCCTCGGAACTCAATGTAACACACCTTTGAGGAAACCCCTTCTGAAGTACCATGTCGACTTCTCAATTTTTCACATTCATAAGTGCTCCCCCATCCCCTTCGCTTTCGAGCTCCCAATAATATCTCGCCCTTTGTGTTTTTTTTTTTTTGCCCTCCTGTTATGTTTTCAATCCTGATAATTACCCTTAGCTTGGCCCCCCCTAAATACTGATGGAAGGATATAATCCCCTCCTTTCCTCTTCTCCTGTCTAACTGGTAAATTACTGATATTTCCTTCCTTTGGTTTAATTGCAATCTTGTTGTGTATGTATCTTCCCCCCCCTCCACTCTCTTCCCTGATGTTGACACCGATTGGGTTTTTTTCTGTCTAACTTTCGGGTTTTACCCCCTTCTTCGAGCTGGTCTAGCTTTTTTTTTTTTTGTCTCCCCTTAACCACTTGATGCGCACCCTGTGTCATTTTTCATCTGCGCTAATAAAGTGCAGGCCCTGCATCTAAAACTTCGAGTACTGACTCCGTATAGTTCCAGCTCCCCTCTTAAATCCTTTCTATCACCTCTTTTTCCTTCCCCCTAAGGTCTGTCTTACCTCTTGTATTACTTTAGCTGAGCATAAGTCCCTCAAAACGTATAAGTACTGGGGGGGCCCTTGAGGCATTCCCCTGCATTTAGGGTCGCCCAAACCCCCTTTGCTTGTTCACACCGGGAAACCTTATGATCACCTGCACCCACCACCAGATCTCCCCTTGACTCCCCCAAAGATTAGGGACCCCTGCTCAATCAATACCTTAACGGGGGCATAGCAATGCAGCTAAATCAAGAGATCTTTTCTGGAGAAAATTATAAGTCTTCAATCTATGTGGAAAGTTATGAGCTTTCCCTTCGCCCCTGCCCGGCACCCAGGCGTCGACCACCATGGTTGAACACTATGTGACATTATGGTTTCTCCAATGGTTGCCTGGTTTGATTTTTATGGGGGACAATTCCTTTTTCCCTGTAGCCGACTCCCATTGTCCTTTTTGATCTTGCACCCTTGTGGGAGCTTCTTTTAATTATACATGCTTCATGCCTGCCCCCCATAATCTTCCCCCCTTTTCACACAAATGTTATCCTGACTCGCATCCGGCGCCATTTCTTTGTTTTGTAAAACATTCCCTTCACCCCTTTCTTTATTTCCGCACCAATTAAGCCCCACCTTTACTCCAAGAAGACTGGTCCTGTGGGATACTCCTTTAGCATCCCTTCTCTTCTTGTGGATAGTACATATTCTCCCCCACTTCTTACTCCTCCAAATCAGCCAAACTCTCATGCTCCCTTTTTTTAAGGATGGCCCCAATATTGTTTATCCTTTCAGTTTGCTGGTCGTAAGTCACAACATAATATACCCTACCACCTTTATCAGTAGCCCTTAATGCGCCTGGTTAGATTTTACTGTCCTTAAGGAGGCCAATGTGGCGTTTTCCCCCCCCTTTTGTATTTCTGTTTCCATAGTATTTTGTACTTCGGCGTTCTCCAAAATTTAAACCTATCTGTAACCCTCTTCTCAAACCTAATACTTAGCTTCTTTTTCCCCAACCTCTGGAGAGGCCACCCTTTGTTGTCTCAACTATCCCCCCCCTTCCAACTTCCTCCTCACATCAAAAAATCTCATTCTTCCACTGAATTGTAGAGCCCCGAACAGAAATTTTGGGATCTTTTCTTGGTTTCATAACGAATGACCAAACCTTTTACCTTCTTTAATTGCCCCCAATCCCCGTGACTTCCCCCGCCCCCCATCTTTTTTTGAGCCTCGAAGTACATCCCCCTACTCTTGTATTGATTGTTAATCCACGTACTTGTTCCTTTCCCTTTCCACCATTCCACTTCGCTTCCTCCTCTTCTTTAGGCCCTCTTCCAACCGACACCCTTCGGACCTGTTCTTACTCTTTATTTTCCTCCCTCCCCTTCTTTTCGCTTAGCTGTTACAATGTCCTTTTCGACCTCTGCCTATAGTCGGACCAGATTTCCCTGTCTCCTCACGACCTGCGAAGTGAAGAACCCATTTTACTTCCCTATATGTTGTTCCTATGTCGAACTCGGGCTTCCTGAGTTGATAAAAATCCCCCAAAGCTTGTAGAGAGAGTTGAACACAATCCCGTTATATTTTCTTTCCTCCCCATTCCGACCACCCATACCTTTTCTCTTGCCTTAAAGACTTGAAGTTTTTTTATTTCTTTTCCCCCCCCAAGAAGAGCTAGGAGATGAAATTCTCCTTTTCTTTTCCTCCTCTGTGTTTCGCTCCTTCAGATCTCTTCCTGATCGTAAAACCACAACCTTCATCGTATTGCCCCCAAGGACCCTTTTCCCCCCCCTTCTTTTCTGATCATGGTCCATCTTTAATAATATCACCCTTTCTTTTTTACCAAGGTTTCACAATATCTCTTCAAGCGTTTTGAATGATCATCTCCTTCTAACACCTGTTGAAGAGTACCCACCCCTATATGTGACTTAAGGGGTTTCATCATCGTCTTCAGGTCCTGGTTTTACAATGGTACTCTCTCATATCTTACTTCCAGAGAGACTTTTCTACAAATTCCCTTAATAGCATCATCCCCTCCTTTCTCTATCCCCGTACTCCCCCCGTACCATAAAAAAATGTCCCGCTGGTTTCTGGTTGAACTGTCCCTACTCTCTCCTCTCGGTAATACTTTTGGGGCAATTTTTTCAGACCCTTACTCCCTCCCAAAACTAAGTATCTTTCATGCCCCGGTCATTTTCCACCTGATTTTTGCGGGTGAAAAATGATGTCACTGTTTCTATCAACCACGGCAAGGGTGCGTTTAAATCATTTTTTTTCTTCGGAACACCATTCACCCCAAATTTTTTTGCATCGTTTTCTCCCTGATTAGGGTGAGTTTCTGCGCTTTATGGGTTATTTCTCTCTAAGATAAGCCGAAGTTGTCGTTTTTGAGAGAGGTTGCCTCTCCCCATCTGGGCTAATCTGCCCAACCCCCTGTGGTTTGTACCCGCTCATATTCCGTTGTATACTATTTTACCCTATCTTTTATCATGGTGCTACCATGTATGATGCGCGAAAGGCCTTTACACAATATGTGAAGCACGCCTCTAAAGACTGGATTGACCCCCCCCCCCCATGCCCTCCTGGGAATCCCCCGTAGCTTCCCCCCCCCCCAAACTGGATTCTTTTTCCTTACTTTCTCAATTTTCTTTAGTGTTGCCCTGCATACATTATAGCCCCCTTTCCCCCTTTATACCCCCCTTTCCCTCCTCTTATGGCCTCAACACCCCATTCTGTCCGCATCTATATTTGGTCTTATGCTCTTAAGTTTCCCTCGTGCCAGTTCCACCCTTACCCCTTCATGCTGTGAATGAGAATTCCTCGGTAAAACCATTTTCAGTCTGAGAGTGTTTTAAAGTTTTTTGCGTTTCTTCTCTTGTCGTAAAGTGTCCCCCTTCAAGCTAATTTTGTTTCCTTCCCAATCCCCCCACACACCTTCCTACTTGCCCTCCTATGAATGGATGGTTTTGAAAATTTTTTTAGGCAAGCATGAATCGTCTTTCAGTTACAAAGACAAGTATTTTTTCCTGGAACTCCCCAATACAATTCTTTCGACTATTTCACTCCCGGAATGTTTCCCCTTGTCCCACTTTAAGTAAAACAAGTTTTGCAAAAAACTAACCCAGTAAATTTTATATGTCACCCTTAATGTTTTCCTTTCTCTTCCTGTGCCTTTGCCATTCACCGAAGCCCCCCCCCTTTTTCCGGTTCCCTTTTTTATAACCCCCCCCCCTCTTCTTTCTTTCATAGTCTCCTTATCTTCCAGTTTTGAAGCTTGGTTTTCCGTCGGAAACCTTTTCTCATGGATCTTGACTTGCGTCTTTTTTCTTCCCCCTTTTTCCAGCATCTTGAGTTTTTGTTGCTTGATCAAGGTTGCAAGGGTTGCCCTCCATGTTGGGTGTGCTAAGAAGCAACCCCCCTTCATTGGAAGTGGATCCCCAGTTACCCCCCCCAACCACAGATGGTGCTTTTCGTTTGCCCCCGTATCCTCCTCTACATGGTCAGTAGCCAAGAGGTGGCTCCTCGACTATCCTTCCTTACGCGTCCCTTTTATACAGTATTAGAGTGGAGCTTCCAACTACCTCATGTCGTCCCTCCCCTTAAGGGGTAGTTGAGGGACTTTTGAACCCTGTCTGTAATCGCATGCCCTCAACATTGTTCCACAAAAGGGTTAAAGGTGTCTCCTCCCCCATCCACCGACCCCATCTGCAGTCCCCCCCCCTCCATCCCCCTCCTGTCCCTCACTAAGCAAAACCCCTTTTTAACCAATATAAACAGACGTGTGAGGGAGATGATCCAGGAATTCCCCTCCCCCACAGCATGCCCTGTGAGCACCCAATCGTTCCATCAACACACCACCCCCCTGACCCTCCCTGCAGAATCCCCCCACTATGTTTAGTTCTAACTCACTCCCTTCTTCTAAATTGCCAATCTAGGATTTTCTCCCCCCACGTCCCTTTCGTCCCTCCCGCCCGATCCCATCCCCCCAGTAGGAGATCGCGGATTTTCTGTGATGACTTGCTTTTCCATGAAGATATCAATGTAGAACTGGATCATCTTGACAGTGTACCTCATTTTTCATGTTACTATGTAGTACCTGCTTTATCTTTCCCTGGGGCCTGCATATTCAGTGACGTTCTTGAGGGTTTTTCCCGTCATGTTTTGTGTCAGACCCCATGTTTCACTGACTGATTGTTTCATGCCGAGTCACTGAAAAAAAATTCGTCCCACCCCACTGAATCCAATTCCCTCCATTCCCTATACTCGTTTTCATGCCTGTTCATAGGGTTCCCAGGAACCTTTCCCAGTTAGTTCTTCTAATTAAAAATCATTACCCAGTGGAAGGGTTTTTTGAAGGGTGGTGTGACGGATCGGTCCAAAAGTACAAACCCTTAATTTGAGGGAGCCCAAAACTATAATTCGGATTTCTGAGGTACCCCCCCTTTCCAATTAATCTTTTTTTTTTCTGGTTTTTTTTTTTAGGGTTTGTTTTTTTGTTTTTTTTTTTTTTGTTTTTGTTTTTGTTTTTTTTTGGTTGGTTGTTTTTTTTCCCTCCTCCAAATGTCCCGTTGGCGGAACTTCTTCTCACCGACCCCCTCAGATGTCTTTTTTTTCCTCTTGGTCCTCCTCCTCTCAATCGTTCCTCTCACTACACTAGGTCTTCCGCTTGTAGATTCCTCCTGAATCTGGGAAGTTTTTTCACTATGGCTCCCCTTTAACCTTGTGTTCCCGCTAGGGTCCTAAGTTTGCCTTGTTCCCACTGTCCCTTCACATTGGTCCTTCGTTCCAAATGACTTTCAAAATCGACCCACTCGCCTCTCTACCCTCCCCGGAGAAGGATTAAACACGGTCCTCAAAAAACCGTAGTCCTATTCTCCCCCCATATAATTCCGGATTCTCTATTACCCTTCAGTATATAGCTTGTTTTAAAATTCAATCCGTGGCAAGTCTGTAAACCTCTCATTAGTACACTCCCCTTGCTCAAGTTCACGCTGTCTTTTCATCTCATCATATCGCAATTTTGCTGGTCTGAAATGACCCTCTAAACCCCCTCCTTCCCCAACAACTGGCCTTGAGAAGCACCCTCACCGCCCATCACTGTTCCAATTTCAGGTCACATTCGCTGCATGTCAATGGCCTTGCTGTCCGGCTCACACTTGGTGTCGAGCGGTCTCCCCCCTCCTCCTGTTTTTTTTTCGAGAATTCCCCATGAGTTAAACTCAAGGCTTCATCATGAAATGCTTCCTGTACTATCGAATTGTCAAACCATATTGATTTCTTGTTCCGTTTTTTTCGTTTCTTAAGTAATTTGTTCTTTTGATATCATGGGGAGAAATTCTTCTATTCACCACCTGATATTTTTTCCCCCTATTCATCCCTTTCGCAATCTTAGTATGCCTAATTAGTATTTAAAATGCCCCTTTCACCATTTTAAACCTCTCCTCTTCGGTGTCATAGATCCCCGACTTATCATTTTCTCCTACTAACCTTCATTTGTTTGTAGGCACCTTTCAAGACTTTCACACCCCTCTATCCCCAAGTCCCCAACTCAAGCTTGCCCTGTTCGTAAAAATCCGTTCCTCACAAATCCCCAATGGCGCGTCGTAGGACTGGGCAATACCTGCTCTGAAACCCCTGTGCCCAAAAAGGAGACTCTTCTTAGTGCAGGTCCCAAAAGTCACATATTCCCCATTGCTGCAACTCTACCTCTATACAATATTCTCCGTTTCTCCCTTATCCCCTCGATATATTATGCAACCCAAGAGATTTCTTTCTGACTGTCTGATAAGACTGAATTCACACACACTGTACATTTATTCGTCACCCCCACGACCCACCATTATTTTCTTACTTTTTAAATAACTATTCCCTAATTCATTTTTTGCCTAATAGACCCTCCCCCCCTGGTTTTTCCCTTGTGTTGGGCCCCTACCCTCCCACCACGAGAAACCACCTACCACACCAATGTCATTGTATGTGTAACCAAATCCTATTTCTTCTTCATTATTTTTCTTGGCAATTTTTGATGACCCCTGCTCAGACCCTTTCATTTCGTAATGTAGCAATCTTTTATTTAAGGTGGTTTGCATTCCCAGTGTTGTTGAACCAATGAACTCTTCATGACCTTGACTTGCCCCTGGTGAGTGACCCAACCACCATGACCTTGGTCAACCTCCTTTTCTCACTTTGATGTACTTCTTTTGTTTTGTACAATAGACCTAAAGGGACCTCCATAGTATGAAACCTTGAAGCCCCTTATCCCTCGAATTATCAATTTCACTGATATCTTCTTCCCCTCATGCCCCCCCCCCCCCATCCTTTTATCTCATCTCAAATGAACTTTTTTTACAGTGCATATTATTATTAATCCATTCCCTGTGAGTCAAGCTTTTCAACTTGAACACTGATTCGGCCTCTTTTCCCTCACCTTACTTTTTTCCTCTAACCTGGTAAATGATGTATGATGAGGATTTGACATCTTGTGGAAATTCATCTGTGTCTTGGTGTATTCTAATTCTGATACAATTCCCATTCACCATATATTTTCTTATTCCGTATTGCTTTGTTTCACCCTGAGGGGATTGGTTTTCTTAACGGAAGAGTCTGGTGGCTTTAAGGGCTTTTGTTTCCTCCCTAACCCTGAGGCCTTCGCCCCATGGCCCTGTTTCTACCGGCTGCTTCCTGCAGCTCCCCTTCCTCTTCCCTTCACCACTATATAGAAGTTTCAGCTCCCCCTGAACTTTGTATATTCACTGTACCTTCCGTCTTCCTAGAAGGATCTTCTCCACCTCGAATTCCATCCATGTAGCTTTAGTCTCAGTCAAGATACCCCCGTAATAGTTTTTTTTCCAAGGATACCTTCCCCTCTTCATTAGGGTGTTTGATTCTCCTCCCCCCCCCCTTGCTTGTACGGGTCCAACCCTTCTGGCTTCACTCCTCAGATGTCTCAAGGATCCACGAGACCAAAATCCTCTGGATCCCTCTGCACATTCCTAATAAGGCCCAGGGTTCCCTCCAACGCGCAGACCCCTAAGAGAGTCTCACTGGGCCTTGTGAAATTTAGAAACGATTACTCTGTGAAATGAGATGGCTCGAATCGTATTTCACTGTCCCAGGCACTCCTTCCATTCTACCCCCTTTTTCCTGTTCGAACAATATGTGACATTACTTTTCTTTTTCAATGTTTTGCAAAGTGGTGGTTTCCTTTTTCTGTGGACCCCAGGCGGTCCCTTAGCAGTTCCAATTGAATTGGGGTTCCCCTCTCTTCTGTCTTGTGTCCGAAGATGAGGAATTCCATGCCCTTACTTTTTTTTCCATTCCACCCCCCCCCCCCATGTTTTAATGAACGGGAAGTATTTCTTTCCATTCAGTTAGGGGTTGTAAAACATTTTTAAAATTACCGGATGGAGGGTTAGAGTATTCCGCCCCACTCCCGTGACTCCACCCCTCTCGCAGGACTGGGGGCTTAATAATGTTCTCCTGCAAGCCCCAAGGAGAGTATTTGCTTATGTATCTTCCCAGAGGCGAAAGCCTTCATACGCACGAAGACCAAACGCTCGAGGAATGAAATTGTTGTCCGGGTATGGACTCAGTCGCTGTGGTGTCTACTGGCAGTGGTATACTACTTGTAGGACTGTCAGACAAAGGGATCATCCCCAACTTGACATCCTTCCACTTCTAGCTTCATTAATTCCCGTCTGTTCAAAAACTTCTGGTCATCCTTTTGCTGTCTTAAGAGTATTTTGTTACATGCCTGTCTCTAGGACCCGGAGTCAAGTCTCCCCCCATTCCCTTAAACTCTATGAACTTCTTCTCTTCCCCCTAATAGATTTGAGAAACCCCAGTTGTGGTTCTCTAGGCTTCACCATCTTTTTTTTTCGCAACAAACCAACCGCCAAATTCTATCCTCGCACGTACACCCCAATACCAATTCAAACTTTTTCCCCCCCCCCCCTGTCCTTTTCTTGGTCTAGAACCCCCTCTCCCATCTTTCTATTTTGAGTTTGGTCACCTAAACGAAGAACACTGCTTCCCCTCCTGAAGGTGACTTGTCTCACCTTCCCCCATCACTGGTCACTTTTCCAAACGCCCTTCTTTTCTCGAGCCGAGAATTCCCTACATTACCATAATCCTTTTTTTTTTTGAGTTCCCCCCTCTGTCCTGCCCCCTACAGACCCAGTTTTATTCGCTAGAGTTTCTTGGACGCGCAACCAAACCATTCGGGAACTTTTTCTGTCTTTTTATTCCTTCTTCTTCTTTGAGAGGAGATGCTTACAGTAATTTTTTTCGCACAGGCCTCGATTTTTGTACCGTCATCTTTAGGAAAATGCTTCGACATGCGACCGATGGCAGAAACCCCGGTTCTTCCCAGCTCTGTTGTTCGACCTCCAAACATTTTGTTTTTTCTTCGCCTGCTTCCACATTCCTCTTTCCGAGCTATTTGCAAATCTTTATCTTTTTCCTTAGGAAAATTTTTCATCTAACCAAACAACTATTTTTTTATCTGGACTGAAGACCCGATGCCGTGATTGTTTTCTACACCACTTAATGAGTTTTCCCCTCCTTTGCCTCTTCCTTTTTTTTTTTTCCTAGCTTTCACCTTCTTTTCCTCTCCCTGGTGATAGCAACCCCCCCCCCCCCTTTTCCTACTTTCACCTACATGCTTCTTTCCTGACCTGTGGAACTTAATATTATGGGTTCCACTTGTTCCCCCCCCCTTTCTTTTTAAAGAGTGTTTTTGTTGGAGCCGTCCCCAACTTTTTTCGTTTCTCCCATAACACCAATATCCTGTCCCTCCAATGCTTCTCACCTGTATCCGTTTCCTGTTATTAATACTGGTTCCTTTCGGGTCTCAATTTCATATCCTTTGTGAGATCTTCGCAAACTTATCCCTCTATTCAACCGAATGTATGACTTCTTCAAATCTTACACCCCGTTCTGCATGGTTGTTTTTTTCAGCCTCTGTCCCCTCTCTTCCTCTCGAATAAGGATGGTCCCCTACTGTTTATCCCCTTACGTATCACAACTCCACCAACATCCCTATTTCTGTACAGGTCCTATTCATTGCAAGACCTCGAGTGGTTTTTTCCCCTTTATCCCACACGTGATTTGGAAGTGAGACCAATTCCCCGGTCTTTCTTTTTTCCCTCCTTGTTATTTCTATGTTGGCACCACACTAACTCTCCCTGGGCATCTTCTTTCCTCAACACTTCCTGTTTTGCGTTTTTCGCGAGTTTCTTTCTCCTTTCTTGCTCCCCCGATTCAAAAGGTAAGTGTCCTTTTTTGTTCTATAGGGCATCTCACCACTCTTGGCCTATGAAAAAAACTGGGGTTTTCCCCCCCTGATAATTGTGTTATCTTACTAGTACATCTGGCTCATTTTCTTCTTGGACCGGTTACTCTCTCTTTTCCGCCCACCAATATATGTTCAGCCCGAATCTCCCCCCCCCTACGTTTCTTTCAAACCTACTGCTCTTTAAACCAAAAGGAGCTTCTACTGTCTTGGATCCAAGTTTGTCGTTTCCGACATCAGTACTCCAATTTCTAGCCCAACCATTCCAGTAGACCCACCCCCTTAAACCTTTCTGTCCCTCCAACCATTTATGAAGCCTGGTCTTATTTTTCGTAATACTGTCTTCATGTGCCATATTAAATTTACCCCCCATCCTTTTCTGTGCCTTCTACTTTATTCCCCCACGTAATTGGATGAGTGTTGGTCTTTCCCTTGTGGTCTCTCTGTGCTTGACAGAAAGACCGAAACGAAGGTTTGTGCCTCACCCCCCTCCGGAATGTATTGCCCGATGCAGATTCAGTATGGTGTGTTTCTTTTCTAAATTAGTCCTTTTTCCCTGCAGAATTTCTTCTTTACCACAAGAAAAGCTCCCCCTCCTTTAAGGGGAACGCCCACATTGGAATCTGTTACTCATTTGACTCGGAACCATTGTCCACCTAATGACCACCCCAGTTTCACCCATTGATCCAAACCTTCCATTGTTTCCAAATTAACTTTGGATATCCTGTGCCTTGCCAGTGACCTCTGCATCTCCATCTCATTTCAAAATTCCCCTACTTCTATATTTCTTCTCTCCATATCTAGTGTTCTTCTGCCTGCTTTTTTCCTCAAATGCCACTTATTTTCTCCCCTGCTCAGGAGTAATTTAGTTTTCTCTTTATAAAAGGCATGAATATGAGGTTTTCTTTTCTCAATCAGGTTGACCATTGTGAACAGCAATTTTGTTATAATATCCTGGTCACCCCCCCTCTTAAGTTAAGTCTCAAATTTTTTTAAAAAAACTAGCTTCCTTCTCAGTGAGTATTTATATTTGACTACGTCTACATTGTGAAGTTCGGAACAGAGGTTAAATCTTTTCTTCCCCCCCCCTCTAGATTAAAGGAACTAGTCATTTATTACCTTCTTTTTTCTCGTTTCTCTCAAGATTATCTACGACGAAGTACTCTTTAAGGGGTAAGATGCACCTAGGTAAGCCGAGATTGCAAATGAGCACATGTTTCATCCAGTTGTTTACCATGTATCTCCCAAAAGCCCCTTCCCAACTTTTTCCTCAGCAACCAAGAATATTCCTTTATCCTTTTTCCATATCCCTTCCCCCTTTTTCGCCTACTCACCCCTGACCTCTACCCCTAGTGTGAGGATCTAGAGCTAATGACAAATACCCCGCCATGAAACCCCTGAGTTCAAATCACACCTCCCCTCCTCATTTACCCCCCTGGCAGCCCGGGATGACCCTTGCTGGTTAGGACATCAACTACTTTTCACTTCAATCAAACTATTAATTTTCACACGTCTTTCTTCCCCCAAAATAGCCCCCCCAGTCTTCTCTATTTTCTTTTTCTGAGCTCCTATGACTTTTCCTTTATTTTTCTCCCTTTTTTTTTTTCTTTGTAGAAGTATTCAATGAAAGTTTCTCATGCTTTGACCAGTTGACGAAGGTTAGCATCCTATGTTCTTGTTCAAATCTCCACACCAACCTGTCATCCTAGTCACAGTGACTTAGTCTTTTTTGGGGTTCATGGTTGTTTTGTCCCATTCCCCCACTTTCCAGACAACCTTGCGGATTACTCATCCTGATGCACAAAGGCCCACCCACTTAATCAATTTCATGGCCCCCCCCTCCCTTTCTGGGGAGGCCGTTCATCTCCCTTTTCCTCAACCCAGTTCGTAATAGTACAGACCCCCCCTTCACCCAAGGGTTGGGTTGTTTTTTTTTTTTTTTTTTCGGGCTAAGGGTTGGTTGACGGCTAGGTCCCCCCGGCCCTTTCCCCCCCCTGGAATTGCGTCTCGTCGACCAACCCTCAATTCTTTTTGCTTCCCCCCCTTCTACCTTAAGTGCTAGGTGGGGTTTCAGCCTCTAACTTTGTGTGGGCCCTTAGTCGAGCGAAAGTACAGCGAATAGTCCTTTCTCTTCGGTTCATACTCCTAGATCGAATATGGAGTCAAAATGTATTGGAGAATGTGTACGAGAGTACGAACAATCTTGTGACTGTGCTCCTTCGACCTTTCCCCAATGTGCCGTGTTGAACGATTAGCAATAAGCCCGAAATTATCTTTTTTTTTTTTTTTTTTTTTTTGACTTGCGACAAAACTCGCATGTAGCAGAGTCTTTTTCTTGTTTCCTCCCCCTTTCCTCCTTCTCTTAAAAAGGTCCCCCCACCCCTCAGTGGTAGTAGAGAGAACCCTTCTATTTCCTCTCTTTTCCCCACTTAATAGCTTTGTGGGCAGGAAGCCCCTTTGCATTATTCTAAGAACAGTCCTTCCTTCCCTCATCCCAAAGGTTTTTTTTGAGATGAATTTTCTAATGACTGTTCTTATAGAATAAGCTTCGCCTGTCCTGGTATAAAAATCCCTCCACCCCCCCTTTGATAAATCAACAACGACAGAAGTTGCATCTCTGGTTCCCCCCCCCTTTCCTTCTGTCCCATAGCTATGTCCTCCATTTTTAGTTTGCAGGCACTGGGTGATCTCTCTCGTCCCCAATCTTTTTTTTTTTTGTCTCCTATCACCCCGAACTCAATGTTTCCCGATGCAATGATTCTGCCTTTCCTTTAATTAAAAATCTGGCCACCCTCTTTCTTCTTTTATCCGTCCTTTTTTGTCTTTCTTTTTTTTCTCTGTCCGGACAGCCCCTCCTGGACAGGCTATACTCCTTATTCTTACCAAGCTTAATACTCTCCAACCTTCATCCGCCTGCTTAGGATGACTACTTTTTCTGGGAAACATGGCCCAACTGGGTTTAAGGGCCCCAATCGATGAGACTTTAGGACGTTCCAATGTTGTTCTCTCCTAACCTTAAGTGTTGTTGAGGACCGTTTTCCTATCATTCCCGAACAGGTGAGCCCACCCACTCCAAGTCTTGCTCCTTGTAGGTTTAAAACGTTTACGGCAAGGACTCACAAATGCTGAAGCCGTCTGTCATTTCACTATGCCCCAGAGGAACATCCCAACCAAAGGTTCAGCGATTCTAGTGCTGCAAACTTTCACACGCTCTCTTACCCCAGTCTTAGAAAACGGAATTTGGTGTCTCCCCCTAGTACTCGCTAGTCGTATGTAAGAAAAAGCGAACATCCTATGGCGAGGTCCTTTCGCTGACCTAATGTCGCCACACTGTCTTATTCTTTTTTCACCCCCCTGCCCCCCCAACTCGGGATTTAGAGGGTGTCCCTCAAGGAATCCTCCTTTTCTAATTTTGTTCAATAGAACCACCTTACGGTTTTGATGCCGTTTTGAAAACTTCACACCACCTTCGATCCCCCGAAAATACTGTTTCAGGGGGATTGTGTCCCCCAATTCTTTCTCTCTACTGAGTTTCTGAGAGTCCCTGCCTAAAACAAAGGTATGTTTTCTGGTCATGGTCGATTGAGCTTTTTTTTACTCCGTTTTTGCCCCCCGTGAGTTCATGCCAGTCCCTCACACGTGTCTGCGGGAACTGGCCCCACAACCAAAGGAAGGGTCCCCCCACCTAACCACGCACTGATTGTAATAGGTCCATGCCAGTGGTTTAACACGTAATTGTACCATTACACTTTTTTTTTCGTTAACACATGATCTGTACATTATGTCTCCCCCTTCTATGCTATTTCTTTTCCCCCCTATGTCCTCCCAACTCCATGAGAATAGAATACACTCTTTTTAATATAGACTTCGAGATGTTTCATTTTATTTGAACCGGTTTTTTAGAAATTCCATAGCGTCCAATTTTCTCCTACTCGATGGCCTTCCCTATCTCCCCCCCCCCCATTCCTTGTCATATGAGGTCTGCATTAAAAGGAGTCGGGGTGTGATGAAACTTCATCTGGGAATATTTTCTTTCTTTTTATCTTCAATTTTTCCCTCCCCATCAAAACGACTCTTTTTCTCTTAATTGTGCAAAAGAGGAGGTAGCTTCTTTCCCAAGTGACGTACAGTATCGTATTCCCTTTCTGCAGTTGTTTCCTTTTCTTTTCATAGCACCTTTTACAACATTGGGGCTTCTTCACCTTTTTCTCATTTGAGATTACCTAAGTGCTTTTTCTCTTCCCTGCTATCCCCCTTACAGAGTCCTGACTTTTTCTTTTCTCTCTTATATTCGCCTCTTCCACCCCCTTAAATGTATTATAATACCTTTCCTTTCTTCCTCGCCAGGATATGAGTGTTCCTCCAGTCCAGGAGGTTACTTCCACCCTACTAACTATCCTCTCTCGGTTCTTTCCTTTAGCCTTCCCCCCTCCTCATTCTGTTTTAGCTATTAGCCACCCCACCCCCCTTTTTCCCCCACCCGGGCAACTATGATAAAACACCCCTCCTTCTTGCAATTGGAGATATTCTACCCCCCCTCCAGACTCACTGGAGCAAAGGTGGGTCTCTTACTTCCCCTTAAGAGAACCTCCTCCGCTCACAGTAGACAGTTTGCTCCTTTCTTCCTATCGACTAGTGTACTAATATGTTTTCTTTCTGTTGATTTATGTAATTTCCCCTTCACCCAGGAATCTGAGTGATAAACACATTTGGTCCTTTTTTCGACATTTATGTGCCCTGGTTCTTCTATCCATTTTGGTTTAACCTTGTTGTTTCTCTTTCTTTGTTCCCCCCCCTTGAGTCTAAAATGCGTCCCTATGTCCCGTCATATTCCTTTTATTACATGATGGTTGTATTCCCTTTTCCTGTAATGCTCATTGCCTTTCCTAGACTCCACCCCCCATGTTTCTCTTCCTCTGCCTTCCTGCGTTTCCCTGAATTCTTTTGAGTAAACATTAAAAATATTCTTATTTTTCTCTTTTTTCCGCCACTCTAGCCCAACCTTGCCCCCACACGACTCATCTGACTGTTTTCTCCCCTTCTTTCATGGAAAGATCTTCTGGTGGCTTCTGGTAGCTGTTTTCACTTCTTTGGGATACTAAGCAAAATAAGACCCCAACCTGATTTCTTCTCCTACAATGTTCGTAAGGTCTGACAGATCATGGCATGTGGTGTTACTTGGCTAAATTGGAGTATTTGCATTACAACATATCTGAAACCCACTTTTACCATTTCTGACGACCCCTCAGTTGGTTAGAGCTATGGTTGGGTTCACTCCCCCCTTTTTTTTTTCATCGTTATCTAAGTAATGCTTTCCGAGATAGACACTATCCCCCCCTTTCCTATGCACATAGTATATAAACCTAATTATCTTGAGGCTTTTTTCTCTGTATCCCCTATTTGTTGCTATTCCCCCATCCAACCAACCTCCCCATTTACCTTCCTTCTCTTTTCCCTCTCCACGAACAATCTTAAATTCTTCAACCTGACTTCTTTTTCTCTCTAACTGCCACCTTGTATGGTGTTGCCCGAAGCAAACCCCATGCTTTAATCCAGCAACCCTTTCTGTATCCCATTCACTAATCCATCTTCAACCCGACCCTTCCCTTTTTCCTAGAGCCGAGACTACTCCATTCCATCCTTTGTTAATCACCCCCCCCGGAAGGGGAGAATTAACATTTCCCCTGACAGTTCGAGAGGCACTTTTCTGACCAGATTTTCCCCCCTAAAAACCTAGGCACCTGTGTTTATGTAATAGGGCTACATTGAATCCGTCCTTCTTTGTAGAGAGGAACATTTTCTTTTTCAGTGACTGTACGTCTACTTCCCATTTTATACAAGGTACGACACAACCAGTGACTCCCCCATTTTTTTTTTTTCTTACAGATTTGGAATATGGGCTCACGACCCCTTTAAGGCGGAGCCTTTCTCCCCACCCCAAGCTAATGAGCGAGTTGCCCCTTTTCCCATCAATTCTATTATTCCTTTTCCCCACATTTCCATGATAAAAAATTCATTTTCTCTTCCAGTGCAGAATCCGTTGATGGTTTCCTATTCCCCCCCAAGGAAAGATTTCTCTCTCTTAAATTTTATGTTCCCCCCTACCCCCTTGTTGTTGTGTCTACTTTCCTTCTCTCTACACTTCTTCCTTTTTTCTCTCCCACACCACCTTTCCTCGTATGGCTAACGGATTGTTTTTGTTCGTCATGGAAAGGAATCACTATCCCTTGTCTTTTCCCCCCCTTTTCCCCCTCCTCTCAGTTGGAATGTGATCAGGATCCTAAGTATCCCCTTTCGCAAATAGTAACCCTCTTTCTCAAAACTTCTTCATCGTCTCAGTATTTTTTTTAACCTTGTACCTCGGCTCCCTTCTATCTTCCCCGAGATAATTTTGGACAGCATTCCCTCCTAACCCTCCTTCTTCTACGGTTCAAAGATTACATAAACCCGTTCGAGGGTTCTTTTTTTTCCCCCTCAGACCCTTTTCTTCTTCCGTTTTCTTGTGCCTGTCATGAGCCCCTTGAATTTCTTCCCCCCTGAAAAAAGAATATGTCCTTGTCACAGGTATCTTGGCCATCCTCCAAAAAGTGAGGCGGGGTGACACTGTGATTCCCCCCCTTTTTTAGACCCTTCCCTTTTGCATGTAACTTGTGGTCTTTTTAGTTTCAACCAAATAATATCCAACATTCCTCTTCGGGCTAGTCCTTGGTTGAGTTGAGATTCGATTGGGGGGGAGTATCCCTTTTCCCTCCCCCTTTTTCATGATTTTGGTTGAGATAGGTGTATCTCACAAATATTTTCATATCCTAATCCCAATTGGGTGGAACCCTCCTCTTCATATTAGGTGTAGTCTCCCTTACTCCATTTTCATGTAGTATACCAGGGAGAGGAATGACCCCCTAAATGTTAAGGACAGAAACCTAACCCTCCTTGGATTGCACCTTTTCCTTTGAGATCCCGTAGCTCTAACCACCGGATGCTATCAGGTATGTCCTTTCTCCAGTAGATAGTTGTAATGGAGGATCGGCCCCTTCTTCTCACCCCCCACATACGACTACTTCGGTCCCTCCCCCTTCCAACCCTTCTTAATATAAGCGTTTGGTCTTCTTGGGAGTAGCCTTGCCTCCGTTGAAAACAACATCTACCGAGGGAATTTTTTTCTTTTTTGTTTTTTTTTTAATTATTTTATTCCCCCCCGTCGCTGAGAGTGTGATTCAGTTTTTTGTTTTCTTGGACGTTTACTAACCACGCCCCACTAAGCATTTCAATTAATTTTTTCCTCCCCCCCCGTCCCCTGGAAAGAAAGATGTGAAGTTTAGTATGAAAGGTTGGTGATCAACTTTTTCTTCCCTCATGCCATTTTCTCAGCTACAAATCACCCGAGCCACTTTCCTTTCACCACTTTTCCCCACGTTGACTGTGACTCATGTGACTTTTAAGGTAAACCTAAACAAGTCCAAATCAACACCAGACCCCTGTCCCTTTCCCCCCCCAGATTGTCACCTTACCATGTTTTTTTTTCTCCCCAAGACCCTCCTCCCCCAAATTGCCCCCTTCTTAAGAGCACATATATCACCTATTATTTCCAATATTTCATCTTTAATCCTCCCAGGAGAGAATTCGGTGATCTTTCTTCTTGTTCAGTTACCTGTATCCCCCCCCTTTTTTTTAAGGGAGTAAGTTAGTTTGCTCTTTTTGACCCTTAACTTCCCTTTTTTTGCTTGATTTCCTAAGTTAACTTGAACAACAGGGGTTGGGCTAATAGCAGAAACCCTAATGGCAGAGGCCTTTCTCAAGACACACCACCGAGTTATTTTTTTCTTCTCTTCCATCTACTAGCCTAAATGGACTGTATTTCCCTACGTGTTGCCTCCCCCTCCAGTCTCGAGTAAAGGAACGTAGACAGGTTTCTATACAGTATTTCTTGGAGGTGAATTTCGAATGGAGCCTTCCTCTCCAGTGGGTTTACTTTATGTCTCTCCTTGTACTCTTCTTCACATTCAGAAAGTGCTAATCCTCAAATGTTTTAAATGGTATATCTAAACAGCCTAACAAACAATCCCCCTCTTCCTTAACTTTCTTTAGTCAGCCCTCCCCCTTTTTCCCCCTCCCACCCTCCTCTAACCACCGATCGGTTGATGGGATGCTCCCTGATTTACCTTCTCCCCATACCCCCTCTCAGTGAGCAATTTGCCCCCCCCCCCACAGAACCCCTCTAACCCAGGTTCAGAGGACCCTGTCCTTTTATGGCCCGATGTCCTTCCTAGTATAAATTGAACTTTCCAAGTATTTATTCACAAAGTCCTGAACGACCCCTCCCAGCTGCACCAACGAGCCTATGTGCTCCGAGCGTTATGAGCTCCTTGATTTGGCTGCACTAGGGGTTAAAAGGTAGCCCTTTTTCTCTGTCTTGACATTATCATCATAGCATACCTGAGTCCCCATTGAGTTAATTCCCCCCGTTCATTTGCCTTTTCCTCCCCCAGTTGACCTTCTTTTTGGTACCCCAGTTTTCATGTTGTTTTGGTCACTTCCCCCCATGTTCCACAACTTTTGTTCCCTTACTATAGTTGACTTCCCCCACCACTTGCTTCCCCCCACCCAACCAGCCTCCTCATGCATCAACATTTCCCTTTCTTTTTTGTCTTCCAGCTTTAATTATCATGTTCCAATAACCTCATTTACCTATTGTTAAACTCCCCATGAAAATACTAATTTTGGCGCTTTTCCC
>Ga0179593_1559084_pt1 | contig 48610 bp, 81 predicted proteins | sample CZODoug2_1_08_16_FD_185931 | JGI IMG/M metagenome (GOLD analysis project Ga0179593, IMG submission 185931) | Vadose zone soil fungal communities from Angelo Coast Range Reserve, California, USA - CZODoug2_1_08_16fungal (PacBio error correction) | ecosystem: Environmental > Terrestrial > Soil >... | reverse complement strand
CCCCCAAGTCAGGGGCCTCCCCGTAGCTCCCGGCCGGGTGAGGGGGTCGTGGTGTCGCGCTCTTGGCCGTCGTCGCCGTGATGGGTGCGAGGTGTTTGCTTCCTATGAGTTGATCTGCGTGTGCGACGGGGGGGGTGGTCGTGGTCGGCCCGGGGTTTGACGTGTTCCCTGCCGTTTTCTGGGGCCGGTGGCCGTGTCGATGGGTTTTTGCGGGTGGTGGGTTCTTTTTAGGGTTGGAGTCACGGGGGGCGGGTTTGGACGGCCTGTGACACCGCAGGGCACGCAAAGGGGTCGGTTGGTGTCTTGTTCGGTCTTTCTCCGGCGTGCCTTTTGATGTTTCCTTGTGGCTGGCGGTGGTGTTCCAGAGTTGTGGTTTGGGGTCCCGAGACTACCCATTGAGTTTTTCTTACAGCCAACACGGTCTCCCCCGGGGCTTTTTTTTTCCCTTGGCTATCAGGCACAGAGTAGCTCGCACCCTTTTTCTTTTTCCGTCTTTCTCTTCCGGCTATACCGGTCTTGCCGTCCCCAGCTCGTGTCCCTGTAGTGTAGAGTCGTGGCGCCCTCTGTTGTGCTTCCCTTTCCTTTGGTGGGGCTGGGGCGGCGGGTGGCCATTTGCCTGCTTTCTCTTTTAGCTTTACATCTAGTGGCCTCTGAGGTGTGTATGGTTTCGGGCTTGGGAGAAGCGGCGCGGGGGGGGGGGGCTCCGCGTTTCGGGTTTTCCTTTACCCCCGTGGGCTGGGGGTGTTTGTGGGTGTCCCCTCAGGGTTTGAGGGGGCGGCCTGCGTTGGTTTTCTGGGGTTAAATCACAGGTGGGGTGTGTCGTCTTCCCGGCTTTTTCAGTGTTCACGGGGTTCCCGGCTAGGATTTTCGAGACTCGACCGTGTTATCGCACAGGAGAGGGGGTTTGTTCGTGGCTTGGCGCGGGGGGGGCCGCCCCCCCACCCCCCCTCCTCCCCACAACCCGGATGTCCTCTACCCTCTTAATGTTTGGGTATTATGCCTGGGCCGAACGTTCTTCGATCCCATGGTTCTTCTTCACGTACATTTCCCCCTCCTTTTCCATGATCGACCGATAAGCCACCCATTGCCTTTTCTCGACCCCAATCGCAACGTTCCCCGCGACTGTTATCACCACTTTTATGACTTTCTTTTTCTCGAATCCGCGACCACAGCTGACCTCCCCCTCTTTTTTCCTATGCACCCGAATCCACCCCAGTCCCCCCCTCCCCCGTCTCCCCCGCACGGAGGCCACCCTCCTCCCGCTGATGAGTCAACGAGTGCCCGCGATTTCCGATGTGTTTTTGGCTTTTTGGTAGTGCTTCCGTGGTTGGGTCCCACACCGTGTTTTTTTTTCTTCAGAGGTAGGGGGGCGGGGGCGGGTGGGTAAGGTTGGTGCTTTTTTATTTGTGAGGTGTGTTGTGGTACGAAAGGAGGTGGCTTTTCTCTTGTGGGTGAAAGATGGGCGGGGTTGCTGAGTGGCCATCGTCGAACATGAGTCTTCACGACGGCGGGGTGATCTCCAGCTCTTATCCTTTTTGGCCGTGTCCCCTTCTGAGCTGTGGGGGGTGTGCTGTGGGGGGGGTTTTTGTTTTTTTTTTGAGGTGCTTTTGGGCGGTCGGAGGGGGTGTCGCCCACTTTCTTGGCTAAGGTTGGGCTGGGGTCGGTAAAGGGAAACATGGGGTGTGTCCGACCTTTTGTAAGGAGGCGTCGCGCGGTGTGCCCGTTTGTGTTCTTTCGATCACACACGCGGCCCGATTATTGTTTAGTGGTTTCTGTTAGTGTAGTGGAATGTGTCTTGGCCGGCCCGATGTCCGCTTCTGTTTCCTATGGTGTACTTGATGTAGGGGGTTTTGTTCGCGGGTGTTTTTCCGGTAGGGTTGGCATGTTGGACGGCGTGGCGCGGTTTTGTGATGACTGGTATTTTTGGTTTTTGGGTTTTCCCGAAGGGTTGACAGGCCGGGGGGGGGGGCCGTCCTTCGTGTCACAGATCTGTGGTTTCGTTGTGGGGGTCGATGCGGGGCGCGGGTACGCCGGCGGGGGTGGGGGTAGCGGTGTTCAGGTCGCCACCGGTGTGGTTTTTGTGTGTTGTCCTGGTGGAAAGAGCGCGTGTTTGCGTTTTTGCGGAAGGGGTTTTAGGCGGTGTGTAGGGTGGGGTTGTTAGGGTCCTTTTGGCCGATGGGGGGGCCGGGGGTTGTGTCTTTAGGTGGCGCGGGGGTTTTTGGGGTTTTTTCGGGTGTGAGGGGGTGGCGCGTCCTGTTTTGGTTGTCAAGGGGGGGGGACATAGGGGTTCCGCTCGGGTATCCCCCAAGTGCGTGGGTCGACTAGAGGAGTGGCCCGGGGGGTAGGTGCCGGGTTTTCCCTTTTGAAGCGCCGGCAAGTGTGCCCGCGGGCGGCGTGGTTGCTGGGTAGGGCCCCCTTGGTTAATTGGTTTTGATGGCTGGTGTGTGGAATCGCCCGGTCGGTGTGTTGTTCAAACCCGGTTTGGGAAGCGGGGGGGAAGAGCGGTGGGGTGTCGGCGGCGAGCTGTGACCGGGGGGGAAGGGAGGAGGTGCGAAGAGGGAGCGAACATTCCGTATGGGGGCCTTGGGTCAGTAAGGTTGCAGGCGTGAAAGGGTCGGACAGGTACGTCGGGGGCGTGTAAGGGGGGGGGTGGAGTGGAAGAGGGGGGGAGCCGGTCAGGCGTTGTCTTCACGCGAGGGAGGGGTTGCAGCGGAGGCACGGGGGGGATCGAAGCGCGCTGGCGATTGTTAAGGAAATCATAAAACACAACATACCGAAGAAGGACAAACAATCAACACCCTAAACCACACAAACTCAAACCCAACCTCACAACCGAAACATGAATAAACAAATCACAACGTAAAAGCCCTATTCACATCGGACTGAAATGAGCACAAAAACAAAATAGGCTGCGGGCAGTGTAGGTTTAGTCTGCGGGGTCATCCCACCCTAGGGGTCGGCGGGGAGATGAGCGGAGATCGTTGGTTACGAGGCGAGATGTTGAGTATTGTCGCGGAGCGTAGGAGATGGCCTGACATCATGCAGAGAGGGGTGAAGGTAGGTGATGGGGCGGGGGCCAAGGCGGAGCAAGAGGCGGGGGGGGGTGTGCGGGGGCTGAGGGGTGTTTGAGGGCTGGGGGGAGGGCGCAAATACTCAACCTACAAAGAACAAAATGTCAAAGCCCAGGAACAGCCAAAAAGAACAAACAAAAACGGAAACGAGAGACTACAACAACAAGGCAACACCACCGAACTTAAAAACACCCTGCACACCAACTCAATCACCAAACAAACCTAGAAAAAAACCCCCCCAAAGATAACCGAACAAGGAAGAAGAGAGGGGAGACGGTAAAGGGTGGGGTGGGGGGGGGGGGAGGAGGTTCAAGTTTTTTTTTAGGAAGACGAAAGATTTTGGGGTTCTAGGTGGGGGGGGGGGGGGGAGGAGGTGGGAGGGCGGGGACAGCGGGGGGTGGGGAGGTTGGGGCGGACCCCCGCCAATGTACCAAAACAACGCAAGAAGCCACACAAGGGGGAGGGGGGGGGTAGCGGTGGTTAGGGGAAAAACCGAACCCCCACCGGTGGGGGAGGGGGGGGAGGGGGCGGCAAAACCCAGGAACACATCAGTAATTCACCCCTACCTTTTCTTTACTAGGACATTAGCGTGAGAAAACACATTAGGGCACTCCCTCAGAAATCTCAACGGCACGTATATGTGATGTCCCATTTTCTACGCTAGTCGGGGGAACCTTTCACAATTCCACAACCCAACTTTTACCTCTTTCCCCATCGTGGTTGTGCTGTTACCGTCCTCCACCCCCCTGTTTCTCTATTACCGCGGAGTATCCCACCTCCGAAAAACTTTTTCGGACGCGCAAAGTTGAAGAAGGGTTGTTATCGGGCCAATCTCCTGTGTGTGTTTCGAGGGATGGTTAGTGCACGCGCGTTTCTGTTGTTTTTCTACAATCATTAACTTGAGTTAGCAATGCCCGAGGTAGAAGCCGAATGAGGTGTGGCCCCCCTCTCCGGGGTGAGTGTGTTGGAGATGGGTGGGGCTTTTTTTTAAGAAGAGGGCAGGTGTAGGATTGGGTTGTTAAAGCCTACCTGTCTCACTCTCTCTTCCAGGGATTCGATGTTTGCGGGGGTGTGGTTGGGAAGTGGGTTTGGCGATGAGGTTACAGAGAGGTCTCAACAGTGGGATGGGCGCGACACGTGGGTGGGGCGGTGGGGGTTTTTGGGGGGGAACAAACCACGCCCAAAAAACCCCCGATAAATTCTTGGTCGTGTAAACCCGGCACAACACAAGACAACAACCACTATTACTTGGACCCATTTTTCCCTCCCCCCAAACAAACTCCCCAACCATTCTTTACCGGAACACCACACTACCCTACTAAAGGAAAGCTTGGCGGCTAATTTCGGCTGGTTTTTTCCGGGGGCTCGGCGCCTTTTCGCTACGGGTGTTTCCACCAGGATGGTTAGTGGTTTTTGCGTGTTGATGGATTGAAGAGGGTGTAGGGGTGAGGGTGGTTTTTGCCTTTTTCGGGGGGGTGTTGGCGAGGGTGGGGGGTTTGGTTGGGTTTGCGGTATTAGATGGGATCGCCTGGTTGTCCCCGGCCTGGAGATTACTTCGGAGGGATTGGTGGGGGTCTGGGTTTGTGTTGGTTGGGATGGGTTTGGTTTGTCCGGCGTGCCCCGATCGGTAAGGAGTGGACGCGAGTTGGGCACTTTCGGGGGGTTGTGGGGGTTTGGGATTTTTATTACGGGATAAGGGGTGGGGCCAGCCGGGTTTCTCGCACGGCCAGAAAGGGGAAGGCGCCGCCGCTATTCCTGGTTGGGCTGCGAAACGGGTGGGGCCGTAGGTGATATACCGTTAGGATAATCATTTGTGTGTCGGCGCGAGGAGGGAGGCGGTTTGGGCCTCAGATAAGAGGGTCGCGCAGTTTAATTCTGTTTTTTGGCTGGAGGGTGTGTTGTTTGGGTTTGGTGGGGGAGGCCCAGAGGCCGGAGAACTAAGAAAAATTTTTACTTTTCGGACACCCCCCCCCTCCCAGCACACGCCCACAACGGGTGGTAGGGGTTGTCCCATAGGGGCGGGGGGAGGTTCGGGGTTCCCGTTTTCGCGTTTCTGGTTTAGTGTGAAGGGTACTATGGGGGAGCGGGTTCCCAAGCCTTCCGGGTAATTTTAGTGAGGTTTGTGTTAGAGGGATGGGGGGTGCCCATGCTTTTTAGTTGTGTTGCCCTTTGAGTGATTTCTTAGGTGCACGCAGTAGCGTTTTCGCTTGAGCTTTTTTTTGCTCCCCCCGAGCCCAATCGCTGGGGGGGGTTGGGGCGCTCGCCACAGTCACCCGACCATATATGTGTGCGGTCGGCGCCTGACGCCTTTCGGGTCTGGACTTGGCCTCCTTATTGATGGGATCTTTTTGGTTTTTAAAGGGTTTTGTGCTGGGACGGGGGTTTTTGGGTTTTGGGCGTTATTTAATGGGTGGTGGGCGGTTTCGTTGTGTCTTTCCTGGGGTGTGGGGGGGGGGGGGGGTGGTTGGGGTTGGGGGTGTTGCCTGTGTGGGGGGTGTGCGGGTGGGGTTGTGGAGCTGTTTCCCTGGGTTATGTGGGGGGTTGTTTATCACGTTAGGGGGGTTGTGCTTTTACGACCTTGGAGCCGCCGTCTGTGTTTTGTTGGGTGGGTTGCTGTGGGGGGGCGCGGGTGTTTGGTTCCTGGAGTGGCGCGTTGGTGGCGCGCCCTAGGGTATTCTACTAAGGGCTGGTGGTTGCCTTGTATGCTCCAGAGGGTGGCTGAGGTGGGGGGGGGGGGGGTTTGGTGAGCGCGTTTTACGTTTGGGGGCGTTGTTTTTGGGGGGGTTGGTTCCTCTGCTTGTGGGCCTTCAGGGGTGGGGTTGCAGAGCTTTTTTGGGTTGGAGGGGAGGTTGATTGGTGGGGGGCGGGGGGGGGGCGTTGGTGGGCGAAGGTATGTGGGCCTGGACGCTGTTTTTTCCTCTTTTCAGTTTTGTCGATGGCGGGTAGAGGGTCTTTGGCCGGTCTTTCTTGCGTGGATGGCGGGGGGTTGCCTTGTGCGATGTCGGCGGCTTGCGCTAATTGTGGTCGGGGCCCCCCCTTGTCTCAGACCTGCGGGTCCAGGAGGGGGCGTGCGGGTTTTCGGGCTTTCATGGTTTTTTGCGATGTCTCATGATTCTCCCTCGAGGGGTTTTTGTGGCATTGGGGGGGTGTGGTTGGGGCGTCTTTATTGTTTGTGTGGGTTTTATGTGCCGTGACGGTGGGAGGGCATTAAGTTTTCCTGCGTTACTCACTGGTGGTTTGCGGGGGGAGGGGGTGGGTTTTTCCTTTGGATTCGACCAGCTCATTTTCGCCACCCCCCCCCCTCCTGTACCTTGGCGTACAAACCTCCAAGTCTTTTTTTTACGAACGTTCCTTCTTGCCGGCAAGCCGAGGCTAGCTTATCTTTCCTTTTTTCTTTTCCAGCGCCGGCCAACTTCGGTTTGGTTTTTAGGTGGTGACATTAGTCCCACGTTTCCTGTCGCGGTGGTGCTGGTTCATTAGAGGGGGGTCCGCGGTAGGAGTTTTTGGGAAAGTCTGACTCCTGCTGTATTTTTTCTCGTCTTTCAGTGGTGTCCTCCGTGTTCCCCTCTTGACCAGACGAGCGTTGGCTCAGAGGTTTTTTCGGTTGGGCGGTGGTGTCGTGGGTGTCTCGTGTACAGGGGGAACAAGTGAGGATCAGCGCCCTTTTAGGGGTTTAGTAGCGGGTTTGGCCGCCGCCGGGGGGGGCGCATTGTGCCTGATGCGCTTTCTTTCCTGTCCCGCCTTTTGTGGGGCGGAGTTTTTGGGCTGGTCGGTCTCAAGTGGGCGGGTTTTTTCGTTTTCCAACCCTCACAGTTCCCCCGCAAAACCTTCCAGGGACCCACAAGGGGGGGTTGGGCTCCCGCTTTTGGGGGGTGCGAAGACGACTGCGCTCTTCCCCTCCCCTCCTCTTCGGCCCGTCGCCGTTCGCGTCGGCCGGGAGACCCCGGGAGGCCGGTGTCCATTGTCGGTTTTTGGTGTTGCGCCCGCGCCTTTCGTTTTTGGGGGGGGGGTTCCTTTCGCGAGAGCGAGCGGGTTGGGGGTCTTGCGTGTTGGGGAGTGTGCGTTGGGGGTTGGTGTCGGTTGTTTTGTGCCTGTGGGTTGAGGGCCGACCAAGGAGTGGCGTTGTTTGGTGTCCCCTGGCTTTGAGGTTTGTCTCAACTGTGGGGTTGAATTTGGGGTGGTGAGCGCCGGCGGGGGGGGGGGGTGTTGTGGGGGTTTTGTCCGTGTGTGAGGGGTCCTCCCCCGGCGTGCTTGTGTCTGGGGGGGTGGCCTTGTTCCCTTTTTTTTCACAGCTTCCGTTCCGGTGTGTGGACGGCCCCGGGGTTCCCTCTTGGCTTTTTTTTAGTGCCTGGTGCTTGATGGATCTGGAGGGGGGGGGTTTTTCGGTTTTTGGACTGTCGCCCAGACGATGGTGCCGCGGTGTGCCCTCGCTCACGGGCTGCCCTGTGCCCCGGTCTTCGGTGAGGCCTCTCGCGGCGCCACCAGTTTTCCTGTTTTTTTCCCCCCCCTGTACAGGGTACAACAAGTGCGTGGAGGTGGTTTTGTGTGCGTTGGCTCGCAGGCTGGGCCTGGTGTTGTTTACGCAGTCCTCTTGAAGTCCAAGGGTTGGCAGTCAGTGTTGGACGTTGTGGAGTGGGCTCTTCTCGTTCCTTTTGGGTCTTGGGTGGGGGTTGGTTTTGGTGGGGGTGTTGTGGTTGGTTGAGGAGAGAGCGGGTGTTGTCCGGTTTTTCTACGTGTTGGGTCCCTTTGTGTCTTTTCTTCGGGGCAGGAATTGGGTGGTTCTCTCGTCCTCGTCTTGTTGTGTTGCGTGCATGGGGAGACGTTTGTTTTTGTGTTTTGGCGGGGCGGTTTTTTTTATGAGGGTGTTTTTTTAGTGATTTTTCGGTCGTTTTTCCATTGGTTTTTTTTCCCTTTTTTCTTTTCATACTTCCTTCCAGCCGCACTAGCACCTCGTGGTGTGTTTTCTCGTGTTCCCTCATTCCGGTAGAGTGACCAGCGGCGGGGGTTTTTCTTTCCCTCTTCCGACCCGCCCAGCCAGCGGAGTATGGGAGGAGAGGGGTACCCCCCGTGAGGCTTTTGGAGAATGCCTGAGAGGGGGGTCGCCGAGGGGGTTTGTTTGCTCCCTTGCCCCCCTTTGGGCTCGACGAAGATCGCCGCGGTCGTTCCCTGTTTTTTCCGGGGGCACCAGGGGGGTGACGCGATTTTGGCCTTTGGGTGTCCTTTCTCCTGCAGCTATTTGTTTGTAGAGGGGGTCCCGCGGCCGGCCTTTGCTATTACTTGGTCAGGCCTTTTCCCTAGCGTCTCGCCGGTACGTTGCGTGGTTGTTTTTCCCACCCTTGTAGAGGGGTTTCAGGGATTGGCCGCCTTGTGTGGTGTTCTGTTAGTCGAGTGACTGGGTGGGGTTTGCTGTTGTGTGTTGCCTCCGCTGGGGTGGTTGGGGGGGAGTGGGGGGGCGTTTGGCGCGTTTCCTTGGTGCGTGTTCGTGGCCGCTCGGGCGGCGGCGGGTGGGTTCAGGTCTTCCTTGCTGTGTCGTCGGGGCTGTTGGGCCGTCGCCCGTTTTTTTTTCGGGTTTCGGAGCAGTAGGGCGCACTAGCAGGTGTGGGGGTTTATTGGTGTCTGTCATCGGGATATAGTTGGTAGGGAGGGTGTAAACGTTTGGTGTGTGTTTCGGCGGTTTTTTCTTGAGGACCGTGCCCGGCGAGGGGGGGTTGTTCGACTAGGTGTAAGCCCCCCTTTCTCTTCCAGTTAAGTGCCTGTGGAATAGCCCCCAGCCGCTTTGGTTTCTACGGGGCGCAATTGTACTGGGTGTGGTAGGAGGGTGGGGTGAGTGCCTTTCCCCTTTGTTGGTGGGGGGGGGGGGGGGCGTTGGGGGGGGGGTGTTTTGGGTGGGTGCTTTTTTTTGTCTGCGTGTGGGTGTCGGGCTGATCAACTTGGTTCGTACGCGATTGAGCTTTTTTTTTTATGCGGTGATTGAAAGTACAGCTTCCTTTGGCCCCCTTCCCGACCCGGCATTGTCACGCATTTCTCATTTGTGCATAGCCCACCCGCAATTTTTTAAAACATTTCCCCCCTCCCAATACCCGGACACGGGTTATTCACCCCTCCCTGACACCCCCCCTCCGTTACGAATCTCCGGCCGACGTACTCTACTATCCCTCGCCCCATTCTCACCCATTCTTATTGCCCGCTTTTCCCCCGACCGCCCCCGGTGCATTCGGCGCAGGAGACTTGTGTTGACTTTTTTTGGTGTAAAGCGCGCGGGGATGGTTTGGGGGCGGTTGGCCTCTTGGTGGGGTTTGTCAGGTGCTGGTTTCCGGTGGGCGCGTGGGGGTTGGGCAGGACGGGGGGGGGGCCGTTTTTTTTCGAGGCGATCCTCTTGCGTTTCGGGCAGCGGGATCCCGATGAGTGGAAGCACGCGGCGGTTTTCGTCCCCTGCTTGTTCCTTCCCCAAGCTGTTTTTGTTTGCGTGGACCGCTGTACTTCTTAAGCACAAATAGGCCATGCACGTTGTGGTTCGACTGTCTTTGGTCATAGGGGAAGGAATTGAGGGGTGGCGGCCCCGACGCAGGGTATGTTTCATTTGGATTTCTGTCCTGAGCGGTGTATTTTTTTTGAAATATTTCTTTTTTCACTGGTAGAGCGATTTTGGGGTTAGTCCGTGGTCTTTACCTAGCACGTCTTTCCCAATTTAGAGTGTCTTGTGCCCGTCCCTGCAGGGTTCTGTGTAGAGCTTGTTCCGTGGTTTGGTGTGAGATTGTCCTGAAGTTTCCGTGGGGTGGGGGGGGATTGTAGTCGTGGGGGGGGTTTTGTTTTTTTCTCTGGGGGGGGGGGGGGTTGGGGGTTTTGTTTATCTTTCCACCCTTTGGTGGGAACGGTGGATTTGTGTGTGCTCCTGGCAAGGAGAGTGGTTGGGTGAGTCTGTGCCGCTTTGGCCGACAGTCGGTTAGGTTTGGCTGTTTGTATCAGCTTTTCCTCGATCTTGGTGTGCGTTCCTTGGTTTTCCTTTTTTGAGGGGGCTGCTGGACATGGTGGGGTGTGGGTGGGGCGTGTTGGTTGTCCTTTTTTGCACTTTTGTCGTACAGAGGGGGGGAGGGGAGCTGCTGTGCCCTATTGCGGGGCCTTTGGCGGGTTCGTAGTGGTTGGTTTGGGGGTGTTTCCCTGGGGTTAACCAGATCCGTTCCTGGCTCGGTTTTGTGGTCCTTTTTCTTTTTCCCTTGGGGCCGCGAGTGGGAAGGGAGGGGGGCCGATCTTGTTGGCTTGTGCGCCTTTTCCCCTATTTCATAGCCTACTCTTGGCAGGCACAGGTTCTTTTTCTGTCTGGAGGCATGACCACACTTTTTCGCTTTAAGTAAACAAACCCACCGCGCCCGTCCCTTACCCCCCTCCTGACCCCAAACGAACAAAAACCTCCACACGACGCCGCGACATCATCCCACGCACTGCGCATCTACAGACCTCAACCTCACACTCCCCTCGAACCCCCACAAATGACACCGCACTCCCCCCCCCCCACCCCCCGCCCCCCCCCCCCACCGAAACCCCACCTCCCCCATCTGTCTTTGGATTGGGGCGTACGTTTCGGGTCCTTTTTTCCGGGCCGTGTTGGCATTTGTGTGATTGGGAGGGTCTCCGGGTTTTCGTTTTCTTGAGGAGCGTTTTTGTCAATTCCATGGGGGTGGCAGCGCTCGCGTTTCTTATTTGTTCAGTGGATGTGAGGGAGTTGTGTGTGTTGCTATGTTTGGGGCGATCGATTTGTTTGAAGAAACTCCTTGGTTTGGGGGGGGCCTCGGGGGCGTTTCGCAGGTTTCAGGGGCCCGGTCATATCTTTTTCCTTTTATCCTTTGGAAGATTCCTATACCTGCCGCGGGGTGGGTCGCCCCGACGCAACAACACCCTACCCATACGTGTTTGTTGTGGTGTGGTTTTCTAGTGTTCTTTTTCGTCTGGGTTGTGTCACACCCCCTAAGTATTTCCCGTCCCTCGCCCTTTGAGATAGGGCGAGACACGTTTTGTGTTGGTGGCAAGCCCGGTGATAACCGGTGTGGTGGTCCGCTTGCGAAGGTTTTTTGTGTGCGCTATATTTTTGTCATGGTGTGGGTGGTTGTTCAACGGTTTTTTTTCCCTTTTCTTTTCTGTCTGATAGAGCAAGTGGGTTTTCTTGTGAAGTTTCGGCGTTGGGCCGATTCCCCCTGATGGGTTTAGGCTCCCCCAGCGCGCCCAATGCCGCTACCCCGCTCAGTGCTGACGGGACCCGTGGCGAGCGCCGTTTTTGGTTGGGTTTTGGCGGCCATACCCTAGGCGTCCGCCGCGGTCCTTGTACGAAAGGGGGTGGGTGGTTGCCTAGGAGGCGGGGGGTTGTGGGGCGGTGGGAGAGTTTTTTTTGTTTGGGGGGGTGGGGTGGTATTTTGTGGGGTGAGGGTGGTGGGTGGGGGGTCTGTACCCCCCGTGGCGCCGTTACGTTATTATGGTTGGACTGGGGTGGGGGTGGTGGGGGGTGGGGGGCTTGGCGGAGGGGGGGGGGGGGCTGGCACGTTTTTGGGTGGGGGTGGGTTCGGGTTTTGGGACCGCGCGGGGGGGGGTTTATGGGGGGCAGGAGGGTCTTCCAGGGGGGGTTTGGGTGTGTCGCAGTGTCGGTGGGCGATTGTGGGCGCAGGGTCCCGCCCGTTTTCTGGGATACGACCTGGTCCGCCTGGGTCAGTGTTTTCTCGGTGGTTTATGGTCGGACGCCGCGCGTGTGGGTTTTTTTTCTTTTTTGAGTGTGGGTGGTTCTTCTAGGTCGAGGTGGGCCGGTGGACCGGGGGTAGTTATGGGGGTTGGGGGTGGGGTGGGTGGTTTGGTGCTGTGCGGGGTGGGGGGGTTGGTTTTTTTGTTGTTCTGCAGCGTTTTCACGGGTGGCGTTGGTTGCGCGTTTGCCCCGGGTCCCCCACTTCAGTTGCTCGCGGGCCGGGGGGTTGGGGGGCCGGGTTGTGGGTGGGGGCTGGTGGTGGCGGCTTCCTTTTCAGTGCCAGACCTTCCGGCGCGCGGTGTCGTGATTTCGGCCCGGGCAGCGAGCAGCGCCAACGTCGGGGTGGTTTTGGCCCGTTGGCTTGTGTTTTTACCGTTTACTCGCCAAATTCTGTGGGGGTGTTTGCTGCGGGCTCCGGCCCGGGGCGACCGGCGCTGGGTTGGGGGGGTATTGGGTTAGGCCCCCCTCACTTTTTTGTCCCGCCCGTGTTTGTGTGGACTGTGGCTGGGCGTTTTCCAGTGTCCCGGGCGGGGTTCCCCCCGGGACCACCCGCAACCAGCGAGTGGGGGGTGGGGTCCCGCTTGTTTTACCGCCGTGCCATAAGAGCGGTAGGATGTTCCCCTCTTGTGGGGCTCCCTTTTGGAGCACAAGGCGGCGGTGTCTCCCTGTTCCCGGGGTCGCCTTACCCGGTCGGGCGCTGAGGCCCCCGCAGTTTTGGTTTGTTTCGTTGCGTGGTAAAGACTGTGCGGGTCCCGGGGGGTGTGCTTCTCCCTTGCGTTTTTAGGATCACAACGCGGGTGCCGCCCGCCGGTGTCGTGTTTTTCGTTTGGGTTTTGTTTCGGGTGCGCCGGGTGGCAGTTGGTGTGCTCCTCGGTTGTCCCCCGTGCCCTGGCCGTGGGGTTTTTTGGTGCGGGGGGGGGTGTGGTGGGGGGTGTTTTTTGGTGGGGGTGGTGTGTAGTCAGGGGTCGCACTGTTGAGGCTGGCGGGGGGACTCGTGTTGTTGCATGTGTCGCAAAGAGGGACTTGGTGTGACCGGTGAGGTGTTTTGGGTAGGGGTGGGCATTTGGGGTGGGGGGGGTTGTGGTGGTGGGGGGATGTGTGGTTGCGCGTTTGCCTGATAGGGGGATCTTGTTGAGTATCGGCTCTGTTTGTCCTTGCGGGCTGGCAGTCCGCCCGTTTGTGGGAGGACGGCGGGAGCACGCCGGGTTTCTGGTGTTCCCCCCCCTGAGGGAAGGGGGACGTGTCAGGGTTTTTGGTTGGGGCGGGGGGGTGGGGCGTGTGGGTTTTTTGGAAGAAGAGTGGGGGTGGTGTTTTTGGTGGTTTTTTAGGTGTGTGGGTTGGTTTATTGGGGGGTTGTGGCGCGTGTCATGGCTTCGAGGTGGTGCTTGGTCGCGCTGGGCCTGTGTTCTTTTCCTTGTATTTGTCTCAAGTTTGGATGTCGTCGGGTGTGTTTTCCTTTAGGTAGCTCCCTTGAAGGAGTTGCACGGCTTGGTGGCGGACGGCGCAGGAGGCGGGCCGAACCTTTTTGTTTTTGGGTGTTGAAAAAGATGGTTCCTTGGGTTCCTGGTGTGGCTGTTAGAGGAGGGGGGGTGTGGCGTGTGTTTTTTTTTTGGGTGGTGGTGATTTGGGGCGCGTGTGGGTGTATTTTCTGCTTTCTCTTCATGCTAGTGGCTTGGCGGGGGGTATGTTATGTGGGGGGTGGTCGAGTCGGACGGGCCAGGGTTTGTTCCTCTTTCCCTTGTGGGGGCGTACTTCATAGGCTGAGAATTTGGCCGCTTTTTTTTTTAATGTGGTGTGAGGGAGGGGGGGGGTTGTTTGGTTCTTTCCTGTTGTTTTGTTGGGGCTGTCGTTGAATTGTACGGGGTGTGCCCTGCTTTCTGCAAGTTTTGTCCTAGAGAATGAGCCTTTTTTTTATTGGGGTCGGGGGGGTTTCCCTTAGGGTTTGTGGGGGAGATTGGGCGTGCTAGGTGTTTCGGAACGGTGATTTGGTAGAATTGGGTCGGGGACGTGCTGTTTGTGTGGGGGCCCGGGGGTTGGGGAGGTTTTTATTCGGTGTTGGAGATGGAGGATTTTTGGGCGGGGGGGGGTGGGGGGGTGGAAGCGTGGGGGTGGGGGGTGGGTTGGGTGGTGTTGTTTTCGTGGGGGTGGGTTGTGGGGTTTTTGTGGTGGGGTGGCCGTGTTGTGTGGTCCTGGTGCATTGGGGGGGTGTGTGTGTTTTTGGGGCTTTTGGCCCGTTTGTGCACAAAATCGTTCAGGCGTGCGCGTTCCCCTCAGTCTCACTCAGATTGGCTGGGGTTTTGTGGTGGGGGGGGGGGGGGGCGAGTGGGTAGGCAGGATTTGTGTGGGGGGGGGTGGTGGGGTATAGACGTTTCCGGTGGTGGGGTTGCGTAACTTTTTTGGGTTTGTTTTCCATGACGCGCGAGTGCGTGTCAGTGTGGTGCTAAGTTGGAGGGGGGTTGTGACGGGCCCTTTGCAAGAGGTGGTTAGGGGTGTTGCACACGGGGCAGGTTTCGTTGTTTGCGCCTCTTCTTTGTCCCCTTTTGAGTGCACAGAACTTTTTTGGTCCCTGGGCAAAGCAACCCCCTCCTGACCACTCGCCCCCCCTCCCCACCCTTGTGCGACCGGGGGTGGGCGCCTGGCGGTGTGTAGGCTGTAGTGGAGGCAGGGTTACGTGGGCACGTTTAACGTGTTCGTGCGTTTTTTATGTTTTGTGTACGCCCGGCCTGGGGCGGTGGGGTCGCTGGGCAACATGAAAGGGTAGCGGGTGGGGGTGCGTTTCGGATGTGGTGACCGTGGTGCTTGAGGGTTGGTGTCTTAGTTTTTTTTTTTGTGGTTTGGGGGGGAAGGGGGGCTGTCCGGCGTACCAAGTACTGAAGATTTTATATCGCCCCCCCCCCGCAGAGCGCGCCTTTTTACCCTCCCCCACCCCACATATGCCAGACTTGCATCGTGGACACTGAGCTTACCGCCCCTCCCATCCCTTTCACTGCGGCTGGAACGCACCCCCTGCCTCGATGGGACTCGGGCTTAGTATGAGTTTCCCCCCGCCTTTACCCTTTCTGAAGCGTCACCCCTTCAAAAGTCCCCCCAGCCTTTCTGGAGGTGGTCTGGTTCCGGCCGGCCGCGTTTGGGTGTTTTTATTTTGGGTGGTTTGTGGGGGTGTACGGCAAGATTTTTTGGGTTTTGCCACCCGGTTTTTGTGGCGGGAGTGTGTGTGGTGTCCCGCGAACGCACAAACCCAGTTTTCCCTTCCCCGCCTTCCGACTTCGAAAACACATACAGTCCACGTTTTCGTGTTCTTTTCCCCCCCCAATCCACCGCACGGGCCCTTGTTTTAGGTGTAGGGGCGGATGGGATCGTGTGCGGGGTTTTTGGCCCCCACGTTGGTGGAAGAATGGGCCCAGTTTCCGGGTGTTTTCATTTCAGACCTCATTCATCCGGTGTTTCCGTTATGGTGGCTTCCCCCTCCAAACCCGAACGAGGCTTACCCTTCACAAATCTCGCAATACAGACGGACTGGGTACACCAACCACTCACTCCAGACCCCCGCCCCCCGCCAGAGAAACTTGACCAACCTCACCCTCCACGATGGATCTCTTCGCTGCCGCCTCATGTTCCCCCACCCAGCCCCCCCGGCGGGGGTTTTGGGGGGGTTTTTTTGGGTTGTTATGGCCCTTCGGACCTCCCCCTCTACAAATTAGGACCTTTTCCCTCTACCTCCTTTTTTATGCCCCTGTCAAGCATAGATATCGCACTTTCCCGGTTCGCGGGTGTGTTCTGTTAGGGGGGGTGGGCCGGCGGCGCTGTTGCGGGTGTAGGGCGGTTTTTGTGAGGGGGTCTTTGTGAGTGGTTGTGGTTGCGCGCTTTTTTCTTTCCTATTAGGAGGAAGGATGCTTGTTTGACCTCCTATCCCCCCCCCCCTTCCTCCCTTGACACCTCCGGGAAGTGGATTACGGCCTGGTATCCTTGGCGGTGTCGAGGTTTGTCTTGGGTGGGGGTGTGGGTTTGCGTGGTTTGGTTCGTGTTCGGCTTGTTTCCCTCCAATCTTGCGGGGGTTTTTGCCCTTTCCCCCCTTTGAATTCTGGAGGCGGCGTGTGGTGTGAGTGTGCCCCGTGCCCCGTTGAGACGCGGCCTTTGGGAAGCGGGTTGGGTGGGGCGTTTTGTGTCACCTTCCAGCGCCGCGGTCGTGGGGTGTTTGCGGCCCTTTGGGTGAGTTTCGGTTCCCCCCTTCAGGGGGTGACAGACAGGGGGGTAGGTTGGGTGGTGCCTTTTCTTTCATTGGGAGTTTCCGGGGGGGGTAGAGGGGTGGTCTTCGCGTTTTGTTACTCGTTTTGTTAGACTGTTGGGGTGGCAGAAGGGGTGGCTCTTGGTTTCGTAAGGTGCGGAAGTTTTGGTGTCTGGGCTGGGTTGCGAGCATTGTTTCTTTTTTGCATCGTGGGTGCTATCGTGCGTTTGGGGGGGGGGTTCCCTTTCCGTTTTGCGAGGATGGGGTTGCGCCTTGTCCCCGCTTGGTGTGCGCGGTTTTTAGTTGTGAGGGAAGTGCGGCTGGGTTTTGCCGGCGGTGTGGGAGGTATCGCGTAGGGTTGTGTGTGGCGCGTTGTCTTAAGTTTGTGTGTTTTTCGGCGGCCAGACAGTGCTCTTTTTGTTTGGCTCGACTTCGTTTTATTGCACCTTTTTTCCGACTCTGTCACCCCCTCCACTGTGGTTGTGACCCCCCTCACCCACCCTCTTGGACTCCTGTCTGGCAACCCCCCGCCAACACACCCCAATACGCGTCCCTTCGTCACCCACAGTTGATAGACACTTCTTTCAGAGGACCCTCCCACGCACCCTTTTTTGTGGATGTGGGGGGGGTTGGGGGGGGGTTGGGGTGGGGCTTTGATTGTTTTATGGAGACGGGTGTTTGGAGGCAGTGTTGGGCCCCCGTTTTAGTGGGTGGGGACAAACGGTTTTACGTTTTCTAGAAGGGCAGTAAAAACCCGCTCTCAGTCCCTTTGGCTCCCCCACGAGCCACACGTTTCCCCCCCCTTAATTCCCCGCCACCACCGCCTTCCGGCCCCGCGTTCCTTCGTTCCTTTTGTTGTCTGGGTGGGGGGGGGGCATAATTTTCACGTTTTTGCTGTCAGCATTGTTATTGGCGGGGTCGGGTCTGGGTTTTTCTTGCCGCGATGAGTGTGACTTAAGTATTGAACCCGGGTTGGGTCCGGGGGTTTTATCTACGGGGTGTTTTGGGGGGGGATTGGTTGTTTTATGGGTGGGGGGTTGCTTGGGGGAGTTCCGCTGTGTTCTGTTTTAGCACTGGGCTAATATATAGGGCAACGGTGGCGGGCCGCTTTTCCCCGCCATTCCCCCGCTGTCACAGGTCGGGTGTGTTTGCGCCGCGCTTGGGTTTTGTCTTTCCCTCACAGGGTCGGGGGGGGGGTTTTGTCTGTGTTGGTCCTCTTTTCCCCAGAACCCCTCCAAGGAGTCCACACCTGTAACCCTGTGGTTTTTGATAGGGGTGGGGGGGAGGGGCTGACCCCTCCTGACCTCCCCCCGCGACCGCCAGTCTTGTCGTGTATATGGTTCGCTGTGTGCTCCGTCCCGTACGTTTTTTCATTCGCGTGGCTCGCAAGGCCTGGGGGGGGTTTTTGCGGTGTATGTTTTTTTCCCCCCCTTCCTCTTGTTTAGTGCCGTCAGTGAGATTGTGTTGTTGGGCCTTTCGATTTGAGCGCGACCCCTAGACAAAGAAGCGTGCCAGTTTTCTTAGATGGACTAGGAGTTCCGCCCTTGCACCAACTTCCCACCTCCACCCCATTGCTCTCTTTGTCGTGGCCCCGCAGGGAGAAGGCGAGCCCCGTCGTTTGTCTGTCCCTGTGTATAGCCTACCACTTTTCCCCGGTCCGCTGTGCTTTTGGGCCAGCGCCCGTCCGCTTTGTTGTAGTGTTCCCCTCGTTGGTCGAGCTGGTCGCTCTCGGGAGTTCGGGAAGGGGGGGCTTGCCGTCACTTTTTCCTTTGAGCTTTTTTTCAGGATGGTGAGGCTGGTTACCGCGCGGAAAGTTAGCGTGGGTGGACCCCGACCGTGTGGGTTTGGCCTTGTTGGTGTGACACTGGTTGGTTTTTTTCCCGGCGGGGATCGTGTGTCGGCTTTTTTTTTGGGTAGCAGCTTTATGACCGGCGCTGTTTATTTCTGTTGGTTTTGGTTTGTGGGGGGGGTTTGGGGGGGTTTGGGTTGATTATGGAGAGGTGGGGGCGTTTGGGGTGGTTGTTCGGGGGAGGGTCCCGAGAGGGCGGGGGGGGCCTGGGCCTTTGTGTTAACGCGTGGGTAGACAGGTCTTTTGTGGAGAGACCCCCTTTTTATTTTTTTCGTGGGTCGGTGGGGCGCGTGGTTGGTTGATGCCGTTTTGGAGGTTTTTGCCTGGGGGTCTGCTTAGGAGCGGGTGGGTGTTTTTTTTTTACGCGTCGGGGGGGGCGAGTTTGGTTTGTTGTGTGGTGATGTGTGGGGGGCGTGCGGTTTTTTGGTTGGCTGGGTGGGATATCTATACTGGGGACGCGCTCTGGCACCGGCATGGTCGCGTGTTGTTTTTTTTGGTTTCTTCTCCCCCGGTGGAACGTTAGCAGCGGGCTTGGTTTCACGGTGTCGGTGTGGGGGTCGCTGGGTTTCGCCATGGAATTGGGTTCGTAGTTTCTTTTTTCCGCGCGGTGGTGTATGACGTGTGTCCCGCGGTCTTGGTGGTTTGTTTCCAGGTAGTTCAGGTTCGCGGGGTTGTTGGCGGTTTCCCCCCTTTTCTGTTCACGCGGTCTCCCTTGGGGAAGTGTGATTTCCCCGCTTTTTTGGTTTTTCCCCTGTCTGGTTTTTTGTTATTGTAAGGAGGTCGCGGTGGTGTTGCGGTGGAATCTTGGCGTCCGGACTTTTTTAGGGGCGGAGGTGCGCGTGTGTGTTTTGTTGTTTGGGGGGGGTGGCAACTCGGGTCAAAGGTGTTGTTAAGGTCCGAGGCACGTTATGGGGGAGGCGTGTGTCTCCCCCTTTGCGTCACACCACGTCCTTTTCTACCCCTTTCATGACGTCACCCTTCACGGGGCAACCGGCGGCGTCTCTCCCTCCCCCCCCTCTGAATTTCCAATCGGGTGCACGAGAGTTTTTAAGGCAAATCAGCACCCCCACCCCCCCCTTTTCCCTTCTTTTGACCGAGTACATACCTCGCCCATAATTTTTGGCCGCCCTTGGCCCCCCTGATCTACGCCTTCTGACCCCTTTTTCTTTGTGACACCCTCAATTATCATCTTCTCTCTATCTTTTACTTTGTGGTCAAGTTTGTGGTGTGAGTGTTATAGTGTGGATTCCTTTCGGGAGCCCTGAAAGGGTGGTGCGTGGGTTATCTGTGGCAGTTGGTTGGCCGAGGGCCGAGTGTGGAGAGACGGGGTGGCCCCCCTTTGTTTGTTTTTTTCCTGATGGTCGTTTGATGTGGGTTTGGGGTTGGCGAAATGTGTGGATGGGGGGGGGGTGGTTTGTAGTTCCGGGAGGTTGGCCTGAAGCTGGGTATTACCGACTCCCCCACTATATAAGCATCCGCCTTTACCCTTCGAGTGTCCCCCCTTTTCCTGCGCCAGACTTTGGACACATAGATGCCAGCGTTTTGGGTCGTTTTTGTGGGGCCCCGTTGTGTTGGGGGGGTGGGTGGTGGGGCGTGTGTGGTTGGGGGGGTTTTGCGGGGGTTTGGTTGACGGGGCGGTGGGTGTGTGGGCCCTGGTTCTCTCCCCCCTTCGTTTTCCTGGATCCATAGCTCGCGGGAGGTTTTTTTTTCGTTTGCGGTTTCAGTGGGTGGAGGCCCGGCTGTGTGGGTCCGCCGGTTTTGAGGTGGGCTGGGTGGGTTTGTGAGGGGGGGGAGGAGCAGTAGAGCACGCGTGTTGTGTTGTGATTGTTTTTTGGGTGGGGGGGGGGGGGGGGGGGTGTTTTGGGTGTTTTTTTTGTAGGGGCCCTTGTTTCTCGAGTTGCAGGTGGTTGTTGGTTGGGGTGGTGGTGGGGGGGGGTTATGCGTTTTCTTTGTCCCTGTGGTTATGTAGGTTTTGAGGGGGGGGGTTGTGGGTGTTGGGGGTTGGGTAGGGGGGGGGTTTTTTTTTTCTGCTCGTTTCGGTGTCCGTGCGCGGCGGGGGTCTCGATGCTTGGGTTGGGAGGCGCGTGGGGTGCCGGGGTGGTGGCCTGGTGTTTCCCCCCCTCAAGGTCCGGGCACTTATGTGTCCAGGCCGCGCCGCCGAGCTTTTTGTTTGTTGACCCCTTATACGTGTTGTTCTTCCCCGGGGGGCCCGGTCTTGTGGGGTTGGTGGCGGGCGGTTGGGACGGGGGGGCGCAGGTCGGTTGTTTACGTGCCTTTTCTTGTGTGGTTTGCGCATGGGTAGCGGAACTGTTGGTCAGTGTTTTTTTTTGTTGCTGTGTGGTTGGTTGGGTGGGTACAGGCACCTGCCTTTTCATGGCACCCCCTATTTCCCCACACCAGCCTCCAACTTGGCCCCTCGGTCTTTTCTGAGTGACCAATTTGCCTGACCTTTTTTTCCCCGAGGTACTACAGCCCCCCCACTCCTCCCACTTTTGGGGGAGGGGACAAGATGTCGGGCCCGTGGTCGGAGTTGTCCGTGTGGCCGGCGTTGTCTTGTGGTGGTGTGCGGGGTTTTTGTGCTCTTTTCCTTTTCAGGGCGCCTGCGTGGGGACGCGGGTGTTTTTTGTGTGTTGTGGCTCGCCAGGTGGGAGCGTGTATGGTATGGGGTTGCGGCTGGCCCTGACCCCCAGGTGTTGCAAGCCCCCCCCCATGGCGGGTGTCTGTTTGCAGGGGGTGGCCAAGGCGTCGGTCGCGCGCGCTGGGTTTTTATTGGGGCCGTCTGGGGAACGTACGTGTGGCCGGGTGGGTGCCCCGGTTTTTGATCGTTGCTTGCTGTGCGCGGGGGGCCCGGTAGTTTCCGACTGTAACCTAGGCGCATCAGTTTGGTGGGGCCTCGAAAAGACTTGCACGGTGGCTGTTTCGCAGCTGTTCCTGTAAGGTGGTGTCATGGTAAGGATGGCACGCGTTTTTGTTTTTGGGGTCGTCGGGGATGGGCTGGTTGGGGTGGGTTTTTTTTTTGGATTTGCTCGTCGTTCGCGAGACCGTTGCGTGGTTTTTTTGTTTTTTGTTGGGGCGTGTGGGGGGGTTGGGTCGTGGGGGTCCCCGCGTCCTGGTTAGTTGTATGTGATTGGATTTGTTTTGTTTCGGGGGGTTTTGTTCATGTTTGTAGAAATTTGGTGGGCGTTTGCGTGGGGGTTTTTTGGGTGTGGAGGGGGTGGGGGGGGGGGTTCCTGGTTGATCCCCCCTGTGACAGGAATCGGATTACGTGTAGGCCTTTTCCTTTCCGAGTTCAAGTCAGAAGGATGGGGTCTTGGGGGGTTTTTTTAGTTTATGGGGTGGGGGGGGTTGCACTCTTTCGTCACGGGGTGTTTTGGTTGTGCTAGTCCGCGAGTGGATCGCCGCGGGTGGCGGGTGGTGGGGGCGCGGGCGGATGTTTGTGGGTTTTTTGTGGGGCGGGGGAGGTGGGGCGGGTGGTTTTCGCCTAACACCACGTTTCCACGTTTTTCCCCTATGTCTACCTTATATATGGTGTAGTCTTCCTGGGGTTTGCTGGTAGTGTGGGGGTGTTTATGAGTTTTTTTTTTTGCTTCCAGGGGGGGGTCTGAGTGGGGTTCTTTGGTGGTAGTTTTCAGAGGGGGATTCCACACCCCCCCCCCGCCTACCTTTTGAGTCGCACCGAGGGGCCTGTTCCAATGTTCCCCTGCGCGGGGTTCTTGGGGGGGTTTGTTTGTTTTGAATAGTGGTGTGTGGGGGGTGGTCAGTGCGCCCTTGATCGGGGTTTCAGGGGGTGGGGGGGGGGGTGTACGGAGGTTTTGTACTCTTTTTTTGGGGGGTGGGTGGGGGTATTAACATTGCGTGTGTGGGGGGTTTTTGGCCTTGGTTACTTTCCGTAGTGGGCTGTTTTTTTGGCCGTTTGCGCTTCCATTTGTTTGGTTATGGGGTGCGTTGTGAGTTTTGGCGCCCTGTTTGGAGTGATGTGGGGTGGGGATTTTAGGTGGGGTTATGGGTGGGCGGCCTCCCTTTTGGGCTCCCGAGGCCGCGGCGCAACGGCGGCCCTTTGTTGTGAGGGTTAAGATGGTGGGGTTCGCGTTTCGAGCGGCGATTTTGTGGCGCAGGTTTGCATCCGGTGTGACGGTGAGTGGAGGGACGCCGTTTGTGGCTTTTTTTCTTTTTGTGGGGGGGGGTTTTGGTGTCCTTTTTTTGGGGTAGGTGGGGGGTGGTGTTTGCGTGTGTGTTGATTTTCAGATGTTGGGGAGCAGCCCCGGTTGTCCCCCCTAGGGGGATGTTTGTTTATTCTTCCCCCCCCTTGTTCAGCTCAACGCTACGATCCAGCCTCCCCCCTTCTGCTTTTTTTTTTAACAGACCGCCCCATTCCACCCCGACGGCTTCACCTCCCCCCCAATTTTTGGGCGAGGCTTTTTGTGTTGGTAGGTGGGGTTTTGGCTGATGTCGGGGCCTCGGATTCTTGTGGCAAGGCTGTGCGGTAAGGTCGTTTTTCCATCGCCACTGTAAGCCCAGGACTGTTTTCTGGTTTTCGACGGTCCAGCAGGTCCCCCCCCCCCCCCCCACCGAATTCTGCTGTTTTCCGGCCATCTGCTTCCTGTACCTACTGCCCCCCGGAGCGGGATGTTGTTGGGCCGGTTTCGTGGTTTGTGTGGCTCAGAGGTTAGCCCTGTTTGAGTTTTTGTCGTGTGTGGGATTGGTTGTTCCTCGCAGTCTAACACCGTTCCCTTTCTTTTTCTAACGAAACCAGCCGCACAACGCTACTGTTTTTGTTTGTCTTACACCCCTCGGTTTAGGGTGCGCCGTGGGGGTTCCCCCCGGTGGTTTCTTGCGTCGGTCGAGGGGTGTGGATGTGTTTCGTGCGTGTGGTCAGGGCGCCTCCGGCGGGTTGTTTTTGTTTTTCTACTTCGGGCGTGTTTTCGCCAGGCGAGCGCACTTGGTTTGTTTTGTCCCGGGTTTTCGTGCTCCGGCGACAGGGTGCCGTTCCTTTGGTGTGGCTGTGTGGTTTTTGTTTTTTTTTTTTTTTTTTTTGTGGTCGTTTTGGGAGGGGTTTTCGGGGTGGTTTGAGTGTATCCCGTCAGGTTGGGGCAGAGTTTTTGAATGGCGCTTGTGGTGGTTTGTTCCCTTTTTTTGCCCTAGGGGAGGAGGGCGCGGCGTGTAGGCCCCCCTTGGAGAATCGAGAGTTGTACAGGTGAACTGTGGTGACCGCCTTTGGCTTAGGTGGTGCCTACTCAGATTCACGGGGGAGGGTCGCGTCAGAGCCGGCTTATGGTGCCCCCCTGATGATTGCCTCGGTAGGGGTGGTACCGGGCGGCCAAGACGGTGCTCGTTGGGGGTGAGTGGGCGGGTTCAAGTTTGCATACCCGCGAGGGTGTTATAAATGGTGTAGCCCTTCCTTCCTTTTGTCGAGGTGGAGGGGTCGGTGCGTCTCTTGGTGCTGTTAATGGGGGGTTTGTGGTGGGGGGGTGGTGGGTGTTTGTGGTTTAGGGGGTGGGGGGGGGGGGGGTGGGTTGTGGTGGGGGTGTGTTGTACTAGATGGCCATCGACGCATGGCTTTGGGTGGGGGGGCCCCGTTATGTTTCCCTTTGGAGGGGCGGACGGTGGTTTGTTATCCTGTTTTTCGATGTGTGGGGGCCCTGAGAAATGGAGTTCGTTTGTGGTTTTCCGAGTTTGGGGGTTGCGGACTCCGGTTCCGTTTGGGGGCCGTGCTGTGGCGGCCGGGTCTGTGTTTTGGCGTGTGTGTTCTTGTGTTCCCTTCTTCCCCTTCTCCAGATGGAGGGATGTCGGGTCGTTTTGCTTTCTATTGCACGCCTTAGGGATCAGTGGTTGTATGTATGTTCCCCCCCAGGTGTTGGAGTTGTTGTCCCTTTTTGTACTTCTTCAAAGCGTGGGTGGGTGTGGTGGCGGTGCCCTTTTTCAGGACCCGTGGTGGAGACTCTTTTGAGATTGAGGAGACTCCCGGTGAGAGGCGGGTTCTATGGCAGTGGTTTCGGCGTTTTCCCTGGGGGGCGCTCTAGGGGTTTTGTTGGGTGGGCGCGGGCCTTTTTTGGTTGCGGGGACCCCGTCGGTGCGTGTTTTGACTGCTCTGTTTTTTAGTGGTTTTCGAGCGACACCCAGTATATTGTTTTTTTTTGGTGTGTCCGTGGGGTGATTAAATGGTGACCGGGCTGCGTCTCTGGGTAACCACCATTGCCGATTCCCCTGTGGTTCCTTCTTGTTTTTATTTGTTGGTCTCCCTGGCAAGCTTGAGGTTCCCCCCCTTTTCCCCCTTTTGTTAGTTTGGATTGTGGGGCGCTTTGTTCGGGGTTTTAGCGCGCGTGGCTGAGGGGGTGTGTCTTTAGGGTCTGGGTTGAGGTGTGGGTTTTACCGGGGGCCTGGCTGGAGGGGAGATGCTTGCGGTGTTTTTTCTGTCAGGGAGACGTGTCGTTACCGAGATCTTGTGGTGTTTTTGCTGCAACTTGTTCATTTTTAGGTCGGGCGAGGGGTCTTTTTTTTTTCGTGCGGCCTGTGGGTGTGGGTTTTTGTTGCGTTTGTGGGGCTGGGGTAGGTGTTTTTTTTATGTTTTATTGGTGAGTGGCTCGTGGTCGCCTTGGTTTGCGTTGTTTGGGTAGGTGTGGGGGCCCTAGCTTTTGGCGGGGCGTTGTGAGAGGGCTTTTCCAGTTTTGTGCATGGGAGTGTTGGTTGTTTTTTTCTTCTTGTGCGGGGGAGGTGACTGATTTTGTGCCCGCAGCCCGCGTTTTTTTTTGGGTGAGGTGGTAGTCCCCCCCGCGGCGCTTGGAGAATATGTGTCGTGTGTTTGTTCCCACGGGGGTGCATCTTTTGGGTGGTTGTGGGGGTCTTGGTGTTTGGGGCGGTGGTTGGGTTCTTTGGATCCCCCCCGTGCAGGGCATCTTGTGCGTCGTTTTTCTTTTGGGTGCCTTTGGGTTGGGGGGTTTTGCGGGGGATGGAATGGGTAATCACAATCCCCCCTGTTCCCCAGTCCTAACCCCCCCCTCTGAGGGGGGGTGGCGGTGCCGGTGGTGTTTCAGTGCGTGTAAGTGGGACGCGCGTTGTGTGTTTTTTTCCGTGGTTGTTTAAGGGGGTCTTTGCATTAGGGAGTGTGTCTTTGCGGCAGAGGTGGGGCGCGTGGGTGACATCTTCTGAAAGGTTTTTTTCGCCAAGGGTATAGGCGTGTCGGGGTGCCGCTGGTGGGGGCAAGTTTCCCCCCGTCTGTCTGGGGCCCTGGTCCGGAGTTTTTTTCGTGATCGTTCCCGAGACGGGATTGTGCGGTTGTGGGTCGTTTTCCCACACAGAGAAGGAGGGGGAGTTTGGTCCACCCTCCCCTGCTTCCGCGCAGAGCGTTGCCCCGCGGACGGCTTGTGCTTTTGTCGGTCGCCAGTTTTTTTCTTCGGAGCGTGCGCGTGGGAGCTGTTTTGGTTTTTTTTTCCCTTGTGGGGCAGTTCTGGTTAGGGTCAGCGACGATCCGTTGGGTTTGGTGCGGTCGTGTAGCATGTTTTTCTCAGTCCCCCCCCCTAGCGCCACGTTTGTGTGTGCCCCTTGGTCTTTGTCGTTGCGGATGGGGGAGAGTGAGTTGCTTCGAGTGTTCTTGACGCGGAGAAGGCCGCGCTCTGTGTCCGTCGCCCCCCTTTGTGTCTGTGAGGGGAGGTACTGGCTATCCGTCGTTGGGGGACCCAGCCCCTGTGGGCTTGTGGCAGATTGTTTGCTTGTGGGATTTCTCTCGGGGGGTGGGGTGTCCTTTGTTGCTGACTTTTCGGATTTTGTTTTTTGCTGGAGTGGGTGGGTGGTCTTTGAGTTTTCATGTGTGAGTGTGGGACCCCTTGACTTTTCCGGCGATTTGATACAAGTAATGGGCCGGCCTTTCTTCGTTCCCCCGCGCTTTTGGTCGTTTTCGCGGGATGAGAGAGTGTTGGGACTTTTTGTTTGGGTTGGCGCTCCATTTTAGGGGTTTCCGTTCTTAAGGTCTTCCTTTAGTTTTTTTCAAGGGTTGCCGACCCCTTTCACATTTTTTGGTAGACCTTTTCCCCAGGGGTTGCCGACAGCAGTTGTTTGTTCATTGCTGGTGGTCCTTTCGATTCTTTTTTCGTTCCAGTGGGGCGGAGGACCCCTTTCTTTTTTCGGTTCAGAAAAATCGTTTTCCCACAACCAGGAATTGGTTCCTTTGTTTTTTCCCTTTTTAAACAAAAGCCCCCAGTTCCTTTTCTCCCTGAGTCCCGTCTGGACCCCTCCTTTTACTTTTTTTTCCACTCATTATAAATTTTCCGTTTGGTCTAGGCAGGTAGTAAAGTCTTTGGTCAGTCCCTATTCCCTCAACAACCCCGAAGCCCGGAATAGGGTGAACTTTGCCCCTTTAATCGTTTGTTCTCCTCCACTCCCCTTGGCAACTGCCAGCAGTCACTCAAACTTCCCTTTGCATGACTGAGCTTGTGGGAACGCCGTTTCCCTCTGCGTCCCCAACAAGGACAAGAAATTCCTTTTGGTTATTTGGTCCCCGTCCTTTCAGTGATGATGATGCTTGCCCCCCCCCCCGACTTTTTTTTTCTTCGAAGTATCACCCGTTGCGCAACCGTTTTGGCTCTTCCCCTCGGGACCCTCTGTGTTTGCCCCCCTATTTCCTTTCCCTCGTTTTTTTTTCTCATGGTGGCCACTTTTCCTCTGACATTGCCCCTGCTCATTCTCCGTTTCCCCTGCCCCCCTTTTTCTTCCCCCCTTGGTTTAAGAGCCCCCCCTTTCTCCTTTTTGCCTCTTTTTGTTTTCAACCCTGCCATCATCCAGAGTAATTCGGGCGTCCACTCCCTCGTGTTTCGGAAGTGTTGACGCTTTCGTTTTCAAGCCCTTTTTTTTCCACAATCCCAAGCTTTTTAGTCGGCGGGTTTTCCTTTGGCCTTTCCACACAACGATCCGGTTTTTAGTCTGCCCCGCTTTCGGCGTTCTCCCCAACCCGTTTTGCCGCCGACCCCGCGATTTTTAAGGCCTGGCCGACCCAAACCCCCGAAAGATATCCCCCTCCCATTTGCTGGAGCATATCTCTTCGTTCCAGGGGCCGACCTTTACGTTCTGGAGGACTGTTTTGTCTTCCCCCCTCGCCCCCCAGGCATTGGCCTTTTCCCCTTCTTTTTCGGAACTCCCTTTTTTTTCCCCTCCCAATCACCGTGCCGGGCCTCTCCCCGAATTTTTCCAAGGGGATCGCGACCGAGGAGACCATTCCCCCCCCCCCCATGATTTCGTTAGAAAACCCCACCCCAAAGTTACGCCTGTACGGGGTGTTGGTCCCTCCCCTTTGGGGGTGGGGTGAAGACTGTTCCCACGCCTTTGTTGACTGGGTAGGTACTAGGAGGCGGGTTCCTTTGTCCCCCCCCGGGAGGCAACTACATGATGGGAGTACAGGTTGCCTGTTTAGTGGTGTTTCTTAACTGGACACCTGGGGTCTCGGTTTGTTGATTTTTGGTTTTTATGTGGCCCTGAAGGGACTGCGCCCCTCTGGTTTCCCCCATTTTTTTGGGTGCGGGAGTCCACCGTTCCCCCGCCAAAGCGCGTGTGGGGGATTGTAACACACTACGTGCCTCCGGGGTCACGGAGGTGGGGTCGGTTTTTTTTTCTGGTCCCCTCAGGTGTCACACCGTGGTGCGGGGTTTTTGTCAGGTGGGGGAGTGGTGGGGCACGGTGGTGGGGGCCTCAGAATTGGATGCGTTTTGTTTTCGTAAAGTTTTTCGGTGGGTCTTTTTTGTTGGGGAGATGTGTTTGGTGTTTTTTTTTTTGTTGTGGGTGGATTGTTTGGGACGGCGTGCCCTCTGGGGTGTTTTAGCCCCCGTACGCGGATGGGTTGGGACCCGACACCGGGCCTGCCGTGTGTGGTTCGTATTTGCGTGTTTTCGTTGACGGTTTTTTTTTATTGTCACGGGTTCTTTTTTGGCCCGAGGCGAGTGGGGGGTTGTCCTTAGGTGGTGATAGAGGGGATAGAGGACGCCGTAGACCTTGCTCACTTTTCATAAGTGTGCTGGAGAGAGTGGTTGATTTTGTGGGTGTTTTTGTTGTGTGGAGGGGGGCGGTGTTTTTTTTTTTTTTTTTAGGGTTGGGGAGCGCGCTGTCAGGTTTTCTCGTTGTTTTTTTGAGGCATCAGGTTGTAGGGGGGGGGTTGTTTTTGGGGGGTTTGGGGGGGGGGGGTGGGGGGGTTTTGGGGTGGGTTTTTGTGGGTTGGTCGAGGGGGGTTTTTTTTTGATTATTGTGCCTTCTTGCTCGTGTAGTTTCCTTTACGTATGTCTCTCTTATGGGGGGGCCCCCCCCCTCTGGCCAATGTTTGCGCGAACACCAACCCCCGTTCCGGGTTAATAACAACCAATTGGTGTCCTTTTTATAATACCGCTGAGGGTCCTCCCCCTTCCCTTTTTGTGACGAATTTCCCCCTTCTCCCCTTTTTTACGTTCAGCCCCCCCCCACCGTAACGTCCTTCGGGTCGGCTTTTGTGTGCCCCTTTAGCTTGCGAGTAATTTTCGGCCAGGTGTTCGGCTGTGTGGTGGTAGGAAATTCGGGGCGGGTTGATGCCGTAGGCGGTGTTTTTTTCGCGGCGGTTTCTTCCGGGCCAGATTTCTGGGGTTTCTCCCCCGCAGAGGAGGAAGTCTTCCCTTTTGGGGGTGGAAGTGTGTTGGGGCAGCCCCCACCCTCCGGCTGGCGGACAAAAGATGTATGCCGTTGTCCAATGGTATTTTGCGGTCGCGTTTGTCGGGATGAGGACCGGGTTTTTTTTGTTGGTTGTGTGGTGGGGCGCACAGGGGGGGCCTGTAGAGGGTTTTGTTGGGGGGGGTGGGTTTTTGTTGTGTGGTTGTTGTGGGGCGTGGGGGCGGGGGGTGGGTTTGTTTAGTTTTTTTTTTCCAAAGGTGGGGTGGGGGGCTGCCCGGCGCGCTTTGTTCTAGAGGGCGAAGGATTCAGCTGGGTGGTTGCGTGGTGGGGTTGTTTTTGCCCAAGGCGCCGTGGGGGTTGGGGTGTTTTCCTCTACGTTTCGTTCTCCAGTGGGTTTGATGTTTTTGTCCCAAGGTCCAGAGCTGGTTGGGACGAGGTTGTTGGAGTTCGACCTCAAGCACAGGGGTTGTTTTTTTTTTTGGTGGGTGGGGTGGCGGTCCGCCTGCCCCCCCCCCCGTGTTTGCCCTATGAAGCGTGGCGTGGCGTGGGATTTGTTTTCTGTCCGCCCCCCCTTGCAATGGCGGGTTGGGAGAGTCCTAGGGGGTTCGATCAGGGGCGGTGTTCCCCCCCCCGCCCGTCAGTTCCTCCCGAACTTTCAGTCCGTTTGTTCGTTGGGCGCCGAAGGTGGGTTTGAATTGGTAAGACGGGGTTTTTGTCACTGTTCCTGATTCAGGGGCGTGAGCCAGGGTTCCCCCCTTGGCTTGGTTTTGAGGAGGGAGTGCTTACTTTGGGCCATTGTTTTTCTTCGGTTTTTCGTGGCCCCAAAAGGGGTTTTTTTTGCCGTTTATTTAGCCAGAGCCCCCCTTTTAGGGTGTTTGGGGAACGTCGGTGTTACCCTTGTCCCCCCCCGCCTGACGTCCCTGGATGTGGTTCTGACCCCTGTGGGGACTGGGTGTGGTTCACGGCTGACTGTAGTGTGGTTTTCTGTTTTTTTGTGAGGGGGGTGCGTTCTAGGGGGTTCGGGTGGGTCCTTTCCAAGCAGTGCTGGGCGTGTGTCGGGGCGCCGTCGTTTTTCCCGACCACCCGGGTTTTTCCCATCGGGTCGCTGTGGCCTCCTCCCCCCGGAGGGCGTTGTCGGTTGCGGGGTCGGCCCACCCTCCTTTTGTCCTCCGGGACAGGGGGGGGTGGTGTTCAGTGCTGCCCCGCCCCTTCAACCAACTTGGGGATTGCGCTTGTTCCCCCATGCTGGACGGGATTTAGGTACTGGGGGGTTTTTTTTCGGGGTCGGAGATTTTTACCCTATGGGCCTTTCCTTAAGGATGGGGTGTCCTGGTCGTGACTCGCTGTTTTGTGGGGGTCGAGCGGAGACCATGCCGTCCCCCGTTTTGTTGCTGGATTGATGCCGGCGTGTGGGTCCGGGTGCCCCCCCCATTTCTGGTGGGGGTGGGTGAATCTTTTCCCCTTTTTCCTCCAACGGGGTGTGCGTGGCTGCCCTCCGTTGTGGGCCGCTGTGTGCTGGGCGCTGCCCCTTAATTTTTTGGGGGTCCTTGTGGCTCGTTTTATGGGATGCTAGTCCGTTCCCTTCTATGTTGGTTGTTGGTGTTCGGTGGGTCGGGTTGTTAGGAGGAGAGGGGCGCCAGGGTCGGGTTTTCCCCCCGTTGTCGTCGTGTCAGGGGTGATTTTGCCCGGCGTTTTGTTTTTTTGTTGTTTTTGTGAGTCCTGCTTTTTGTCTTGGCGGATGTTTCTTCAGTTGGACTGTGATAGTGGTAGGGGGCCGGTCTGATCAATCGACGCTATTCTGTTATGGTTTCCCCTGCTTTTTCTTCTACACCCCAGTATGTATTACTGAAAGTTTACCTTTTTTTTACGCCGCCCCCTTCTCTGTTTCGAGGTCGCCGAACCCCTTTCTTCGGCTCTACGGTCACAGTCCCCCACGTATTGCCTGCATTATACCGGCGGCCCTATCCTGCCCCTTCTCCCCCCTCCCTTTGGGAGAAGGCTGAGACCACCTTACTCCAACCCTTCTTTGGTGAGAAAGGGGTCCGGGACGCGTGGGTTCTTCTGGGTTGGGGCCCTCGACAGGAGCGATCGGGGTTTTACTGGTGTGCTTCGAACGAGGCCACTGTGAGCCGCGGGGCGGGTGTGGGGTGGTGGGGTAATTTGTGGCCGTGTTGTGGCGGTTGGTTTTTTTGTGGTTTTGGTAGGGTTTGAGACGGGGTGGCGGTGCGGGGTAGGCGTGGTGGGATTCCCGCGGTGAGAGGGGGCTGGTTTTTGGGTTTTAACCCGCGGGTGATGATTGTTGCGGAAGTAGGAGTGTGGATTTCAGGCCGCCGTTTTGTCGTTCTTTGTCCGGGCGGGTTCGCTTTTTGTGTTTTAGGTGGGAGGTTGGGTTTCATTGGTTTCGGGTTTTTCCCGTTTAGACGGGGATAGGGGGGGGGGCGTTCGGTTGGTTATGTTGTATGATTTGAATTGTGGGCGAGTGGTTGGGTTTGGGGGCGTTTTTCCCGTTTGTCGCCAGGGCAGATGGGTGGTGATTTTTTTGTGTTTTTGGCCCTTTGTGAGGAGGGTGTGGAGGGCGTATCCAGGTGGTTGGTGCGAGGCTGGGGGATTCGGAGCGTTGTGCCGCTCTTTGCCGTGTGGTGGTTAGACTCCTGCATGGGTTGGTGTTCCCCCTAGAGGGAGTTTTGTTCTTTTTTATGTCGTCGAACCGCTGGTGTTGGGCCCGCTTTGGTTGAGCGGGCAACTTTGGGGTTATGGGTGCGTTTTGGGGTGGTGTTTATTGATTGTGGAGTTCTGTCCGGTTTTCCTTCAGCCACCTTTTTGGGCTTGAGCCGCTAAGCGGCCCCATTTTTTGGTGGTTTTACTTCGACCGGAGTTTCCTTTTAGGTGGTGGTTGTTGGCGCTCCGGTGTTGTGTTCAGTTTTGTGTGTGGCAGCTCATTGGGGGGGGGCCCCCCAGAGGGGTGGTCCTCCGGGTTGAGTATGTTGGCCCGGATTTTTTTTGCCTGTGTTAGTTCGGGGGGCACCGGGATTTTTTTTTTTGTTCCTCCCAGTGGATGTGAGTGGAAGGGGGTGTGCGTTTTTTGTCAGTACGTTCGGGCAATGGCTCTTTCCTGTTTTTTTTCAATCCACCCTGGAAGGCGCTGTTGTTTTGCCCCCCTTGTATCGGGACGGCGCTCGATGTGGAGGGTCACCCGGCTCGTTTTCCTTGCGTGCCCCACTCGAGCCCCCCTCGCAAACGGGTAGGATCCCCCTGTCCACCCTTATCTCCCTGGTCGCCACACCCCCTCTCTTTCCAATGCTTTACCCACAGCGGGACTAATGAAGCCCCTTTCCTCCGGCTAAGATCACAAGACTTTGACATCCCCCCCCGTCATTCGAGTCCCCCCGGAGTTTTGCACCAGTTTTTCCTTCCCCACCTCCCTACTACCCCCCCCACCCCTTTCTCACCCCGGCATCCTAGAACACCGTACCTTTTTCATTTTTGACCCTATCGACTACGCCCCATAGTATTCCCCCCCTTCCCCACTTTCGTAGTAGGGGAGTGTGGCGGTTTGCTTGTTTCGGGCGTTGTTGCGCCGCTGTTGAGCATACATCCTGAACCCCCCCCGTCTTCACCCAAGATCCTTTGCGCCCTCATTCTTTTGCTAAGGGGTTGTGGGGTGGTGGGGGTGTTTGGGTGATTATGTGCGGGCGGTTCATGTGGTTTTTTTTCGGTTTGTTCCCCGCGTAGAGCACCGGCAGTTGTGCCCCCGTCCCCGGAGTTTTTGTTTTCCTGGGAGGGGGCGCGGGAGGGGGGGGGGGTTTTGAGCATCGGGGGATTTTGTTTGTTTACCCACCATGGGGGGTCCCATGGGTTTGCCTTTTGTGGTGATATTAAGGGGGGGAGTGTGCTGGGTTTTTTTTCCGTGATGGGAATGGTGCGGGTGGTCGTGGCGCGTGTTTTTCGGGCGGGATTTGTGGTGTTTTTTCCCGTTTGGGTGACAGTTATCCCACCCCCTTTCCGTAGAGACTTCCGCTACCGCACCAGAGTTTTTTAATTCCTCTACGAGATTACCCCCACTCTTCCCATACGCTTGGGGGCTGGTGTATCACCGGCTTTTTTTTTTTGTTTGGGGGTTTGTGGGTGTGGGTGTGGGGGTGGTTCTTGGTTCGGCTGTGGGGGGGGGGGGGGGTGGGTGGGGGGTTTGGTGGGTTTTTTGTCAGCGGGGTTGGCGGCGGGAATTTAGGTTTTGTTGTTGGGGGTTGTGCTCTGGAACGGGGTGGGGGTTCTTGGTTTTTGTTGGTTCCTTGAAATCTGTGTAAGAGAACGGTCCCTTAAAGTTTTTCTTGCTAAGTCAAAGCCCCACCCCCCCCCCCATTCAACTTTCCCTTTAGTCACCCTCCCCTGGGGTGTGACCCCCCTATTAGTCATTCTTTATCTTGTTTTTTAGAACCCCCCCCCTCGGCCCTTATTCTCCGGACCTGGCCGATGACCCTATTCTTGCCACCCCCGCCTATTTCCGTGGACTTGTTGGGGGCGCCCCGAGAGTTGGTGTGCTTTTTCTTTTTTTATGTGGCGTATAACCCAAGATCAACCCGCATTTCAGTGTTTGTAGTTTGGGCGACGCGGAGGGCCGCTGTTGGGCGGTCCCCTGCTTATCGCCTCCACCCCTTTTTTTTAGCTAGCTCTGGTTTTTGTCTTTTTTTTCTTAGTTCCCTTGTCGGGCAGAGGGGTTTGTTGTTGCGACTGCCCCCCGCCGCTTTGATGACCCGGCCGCACTTTAGGTGGCCCCGTTTAAGGTTTGCGGGTGTTTGTGTGGCCTAGGCCGGGCCCTCCTTCCGGTTTATTGTTGTCTTTTCAATGTGGCCAAATGGCTAACGCTGGCCTCAACACCTAACGACCCCCTGAGGTTTGCCTTTCCTGGGTTGATACCCCATGCAGTTTGTGGTCGTGGCTTCCCCCTTTGCGTTGTTTTTTTGCGGCGGCCCGGGGGCCCCAACAGACGTTCTTTTTTTTTTTCTTGTGGGTCCGTAATGTACCGTTGTATGTCGGGAACCAAGGTAGCGGGCGTCTTGTCCATTTTTCCCCTGGCCTGATTCTGTTAGATATTTTCGCCGTGTGGGCGGTCCTTTTTTTTTTTGTTTGCCGAACTCATCCCTTGGTGGACAGCCCTCCGTTGGTTTTATCTATTCTCTGGTCGAAGTGCCCGTCCCTCCCGGGGGGTTGGGGGTTTGTTAGAGAGGGGGGCGCTGCTCCTTTTTTTGACCCTCCTGTGTGTAGAGTCGGGTGGCCCCCCGGTCTTTTCCGTCCTGTTTTAAATTTGGCGGGTGGTTTAGGTGGTCTTCTGTGTTGGGTGGTGTTGTGTTTTGGCGTTTTTCGAATTCATTTGGGGGGTCTGTTGCAGGCTGCAGGAAGGAAGTGGAATGTTTCCCCCCCATCGTTCTCCAGTGGTTTGTCCCCCTCATCCAATCGTGGCCGGTCGTTGTCGTGTGTGGGGGTGTTTTTTCTTTTGTTAGGTCAGCGTGGAAAGGGCAGGGGGTTGGGGCCCGGGCGCCCGAGTTTGGTCCCCCAGCATCTTTGCAGATAGGGGGGTGGTTGTCAGTTTGGAGCGTGAGGATGGCTTTTGTGCCGAGGGGTGACGGTTTTCGACTGGGGTTTGTTAAAGGCCGCCCGGCCGGGGGTGGGGGGGGGGTCGAGGAAGGGTGGTGCACCGCCGACTTATAGTTGCGGGGGGGGGGGGGGCGGCGGAGGGTGTTTTGGGGGTGGGGTGTTTGGGGGGGTTTTATAGTGGCGGACGGGGGGTGTGTGTCAGGGGGGGGGTTTGGGGGTCTGACCCCCTTCTGGGACGTGAGAGCCTTCGATGGACTTTTTTGCCGGAGACCGGGCGAGTGGGGTCACGTGGTGTCCGTACTTTCCGCCCTTTTTCCTTTCCCGTGGTAGAGTGGGAGTCAAGCGGGTCGTGGGGCGTGTTTTGTGGACAGTACCTGTGGCTCCCCCTGGTCGGGTGTCGAGGTCGGTGGACGCGGCCGTTTTTTTTTGGTTGCCATGGACAGCAATAGTCCCCCCCATCCCTTCCCTGGTTCTTCCTCACTCAGCACCACACGTTTTCCCTTTTTTTTTTCCGTCCCTGCCAGACTAAGAGTAAGTACCCCCCCACAACCTGATCGACGGGGTTTTGTGCCCTTCCTTTTTTCGCCCCCCCACCCCCAGGAACCGTTTTGATTGGTTTGTGCCCGGTCTCAGAGTTTTGAGTTTTAACCTGTCCGGGGGCGTTGTGGGTTTGTTTTCCCAGGGGTGTGCAGAGTAGGCTGCGGGGTCGCGCGTCTTTGTTCGAGCGCTCCTGGGGTCGGACTAGTGTAGTCCCCAGGAGCCCTTTTCGGAAGCAGCTGGTCAGGGGGTCGACTGGCCGCGAGGTTTGCCCCTTCCCAACTTGTGCCCCCTCTATTGGGGGACGGGTGCGTGGAGATCCTGTTTTTAGTTGGGGTGGGGGATTGACGGGGGGGTGGGGTCTAATGTTTGGACTCCCCCAAGAAATAGCCTTGACGATTTTTTGCGAGCGGCTTACCGGTCAGAATAATGCGCGGTTTCCTGGAGCCCCCCACCGGGGGGCCATTGCACTTATGGTCTATTTTTCTCCCCCCTGTGATCTCTTAAGCAGGGACAAACGTACCTGGCCCCCCACAACGAATTTGGCCAGTGTTTGGTGTCGCGGGTGGCGCGGGTCCCTCCCCGGAGGTGGTCTTGGGGTTAGGGTGATCGCCTGCGATGTTTTTCGTTTTCTGTGTGTTCGGTGATGGTGGAGAGCAGTATTTTGGTTTTGTCCGTTGAGCTGTGGATTAGTGGAGTGTGGTCCAAGGTTTGGGGCCATGCTTGGTTTGGGTCTCTGTTCCCTTGACCAGAGAGGTGAGGGGCCCCGGAGGGTTTGGTCTTGGTTGTTTTTGGCGGTGAGGGGGGTGGTGATTTGGATGCCGCCTGCTGCTGTTGTGTTGAGAGAACGGCTGGAGTTGTTCGGGGTTCGTTTCGGTTGGTTTCCGCGTTGGTGGTTGGGGGGTGGGGGTGGGTGTTTTTGTTTGTGTTTTGAGATGCCCGGTGTGTGGCTATGTCGGTTTCTCTGGTCGGCCGGTCGTGTCCCGATATGTGGCGCGTTTTGATTGGCGGTTTGAGGCGGGTGCTTGGCAGCTTGGACTTGTGTGGCCTGTGTGGCGCGCCTTTGGGGGTAACAAGATGGAGCCCCGCGTGTTGTTTTGGTGGTGTTGTTTTTTTCGCTGGGTCCTTGGTGAGTTGTCGGTGCTTTTTCATGGGCGATGTTGTGAGGGAGGTGTGAGCTGGGTGCTGTGGGGTCGTCGGGGGGTGCTGGCTCTGTGGTCTTCCCTTTTTTTTCTCATTCATGGGCCGACAGAGAGTCGTTTGTTTTTTTTTTCGGGTGGTGGTGGGGCGTTTCAGTGCGTTTGTGTGGGGGAAACAAGCTATGGCCAGGGGGGGGGCCACGCCCCTGCCCCAGGGCGATTGTGGCGGAGGAGGTATGGTTAGGGGGGTTTGGGGTCCCCCACTAATTGACGGCAGCGGGGGCTGTTTGGTGTTTTTCGGCCGCGGGTGGGTGTTGTTGTGTGCGTGTTTGGTGTTTTTTGGGTCAGGCGATACGGGGGGTTTTTGTGGGGGGATAGTGTTTACACAAGTTTTGTTCGCACGCCTTTTTCCGGTTGCTTTCCACAAGTCGGCCCAGCAGCACAAAACCTTGTTCTTTTTTTCTCCCCGTAGATTCGTCCCTTCCCACTCTGCCAGATGGCCCAGTCCCCCTCTTTTCCCTCCAGACACCCCCGCACCCTTCTTCCGGTCTAAAAGACCGTCCCTGCACCCACCACACCCGACCCCCCCCTCTCCACAGTCCGAAGGCAACCCACTTTCCCCGTCTTTTGGGCATATTGGCGAGCGGGCGCCTAATTCCCCCTTTTATTCTCTCCACACCATGACCCTGTCCCTTCCCCCCTCCTTTTTTCCCCCCCTCATTAGACGCAATTTCGGCGTGGGGTCGCGTGGCCAACGCGGAGCGGGGTTGCATTTGAAGGTGAGGCCCGGACGGCTGCGCTTTTTGGTTTTGACAGTGTTCCGAGTGTGCCTTTTCCTCTTCCCCCCCCCGTGTGGGGTTTGTTTGCACTATTATTGAAAAGGCCCCCGGCTGTGTGTGATCGCGGGCCCTGTTTGTTTTTACTCGGGCGTGACGCGAAGGGAGGCGTTTTTGTTTGCTGCTTTTGTTTGCTTCCATGGTTTGACGACGTGGGTTGGGGGTGGCCGGGTGTGTCGAGGGATGGTGGCGGGGGGGGGGAGTCTTGCAGTTTTCGAAGTCCCCTTTCTGTTTTCTTCCTTCGGCCTTAGGTCACGGTTACGGTCCCCCCCTTGCGCTTGGCGTTCCTAACGTAACCCAGCGCCTTTTCTATTTTGACCTCCCGAACATTCCCCGCGTGCAGGTGCCCCCGCCGTTTTTTTTTTTTAGTCGAGGATTTCCTCTGACCCAAACACGGCCCAGGAAGATTTTTTCGACCCCTACTTACATTCAGAGGTCGTAGCCCCCCTCCCCTATAGCTCTCTACAAAATCGAGAAACGATTTTTTTTTTTGAAGGGTGGATGGTTGGGAGGGTTATGCAGCGTTCGGAGGGGCACGAGTTTGAGTTTTCCCGACCCCCCCTGGGCCGCCAGTTCGATAATTGGGTTGATTTCGCTGCTCGTCCTCGTTTTTCCCTTGGTGTGGGTTTGTTTGTGCTAGAGGAGCTAGCCCTAAGGGCCCCCCGGTGTCAGTGTTTTGGCTGCTTTTACGGGTCCAGCTCGAGGACGCGTGTGTTTCGTTTTCTTGGCGGTGGCCAGTGTTGTTGTGAGTGTGTGTGGGTTCGTGTTGGGAGCACGTGTTCATGCTCGGTTTTTTTTGTGGTGCGCGTTCGGCAATTTAAGTAGCTGGTTTGTGTGTCGGGTTGGGTCGTTTTATGTTTTTTTTGTTTCTGTGGGTTGCGACGTTGTTGATTCATCGGCGGTCGTTTTTTCTTTTCCCTTTTTTGAATCGTGAGGTTGATGGGGGTGACTGTTGAAGGCTCGCCGTGTTCTGTTTTTCGTCTTTTTTTCCCCCTCGCGGGGTACAGTGGGTCGGAGCCCTTTGGCGATTTATTGTTATTCAGTGAAGTGACAACCAGATCATCGGTGCAGCGTTCCCCTCCCCCCTGGGGCACCCTTAGACGACCAATTCTCCCTTATTCGCAAGTCCGTCATCGAACCAGACTCCTTACCACAACTTTCTTTTCGTGACAAGACAAACACACAATGGTCCCTTTACGCTCTATGTTGTTTTCCTTTTCCCGGGTCGCCCAGTGGGGTGCCCTGGTCTTGTTGGTTTGTTTTTTTTTCCGTAGTTGCGTTCCGGGGTTGATCACAGTTTTCGGTTTAGGTTTTTGTCTTTCTTAACCTGTGAGTTGTGCGGGGCTGGTTTGTGTCTTTTTTTGTAGTAGCTCGTCGGGTTTAAGGATGTGAGGTGGGAGCTTTTTTGTCCGTTTTTTTTTTTTCCCTCCAGGCGAGGGAGATCGTTGAGTGTGTCGGTCGATGTTTCGACGCTTTTAGTAAAGAGTGGGTGATTTTTTTTTTTTCTAAGTGATGGTGTGCGACCGCGCTTGTGTTCCGTTTCGTTTGTTTTCGGCCGGGGCGGGTTGTTGACGGTGTGAGTTCTTAGTTGGGAGTGGTTTGTGTGGTTCTGTTACTCTGTCTTGTCTGTACGCCCTGGTGGGCCTTTGGGTTTTTCTGGGCTCCCGAGCCAGTGTTCACCTTGTTGAGTGTGGTGTGTTTTCGGGCTGGTGACCGGTTGAGAGAGGTGTGAACGAGGGACACGCCCCCCCCACGTCCCCGGCCGGTGTTTGTTGCGGCCCCACCCGTGCCCTCCCTCGGGCGTTTGTTTGTGTTTGCCCCCTGCTTGGGATGAGTTTCCTTCTTCTTTTTTCCATTTAGCTCTCGCTCTTTCTGGGGGGTGGTGTCTGAGTGGGGTCGACGGAAGTGGTTTGGGTTTGGGATGTCCGTTCTTCTTGGGCCGCAGCCGATGCGCTGGATGGCTTGGACGCGGCGCTTTGATTTGAGTGGGTGTTGAAGTGACGTGTGTTGGGTCCCGGGTTTTTGCATACGTTCTGACTTACGGTGTTCGTTTGCTTTTCTCGTAGCATTTACCCCCATGCTCCCTTGGACGGGGCCTCCGCGTTGGCCACAGCAGCCGCCGTTCCTCGTTGTGTGGTGTCCCTGTGCTCATCTTGTTTAACCAGGCCGGTCGAGCGTGTTGCTTTTTTTGGCTTTGTTGAGGCGATAGGGGGTGTCGAGGTTTTTTTGAGTTAGTTTTGGCGACATCGGATTGCGACATGCCCCCGTTTCCGCCCTCGCTGGACATGTTCCTTTTTACCAGGCGTGCTTTGTGGGGGTACCCAACCCTTTTTTTTTTTCCTGAGGGGGTCACGGCGCGGTGGTCCTGTTGCCGGGTTGGGGTGGGTGGCGCCGTTTTTCCTTGCTGTTGCGCGACGTTTCGGGTGGGCCCATTTACGCGAGTGGTGTTGGCTTTTTTTTTTTTTTTTGGGGGGTTGGGGGGGATGGTGTGTGCATGCCCCGTCCCTGTTGGCGTTCTTTTCCTCCCAAGGGGCGGCGGCGTCCGGCCCCAGGTGTGGTTCGGGTTTTCCCTTTACTGCTTCCCCTGAAAAAGTTTTTTTTTCCCTGACCCCCCCACCAGGCCAGTCAAGTGGCGCCCTTGCTTTTGGGTGTTTTCCAGCAAAACTCACTATTTTCCACCCCCCTCGTACTGTTCGGTGTCTTCGGGCGACACGCGGCTGGTTTTCGCGTTTGGGTTGTTTTTTTGTCGTTTGGTTGGAAGGGCACTGTGTCTTTGTGTTTGTTTTTCTTTGATAGTAGTTGGCGAAGGTTTTGCCCGGTTTTTCTGTCACAAGGGCCTGGGCCAGTGTGTGCCCGCTGTTTTTTAGGGTCGTCCGGGCCTTGGTTTTGGGTGGGGTGCGTGGACGACTGCGTCGGGTTGGGGGGTTTTGTTGGGTTTTTTGAACCCCGATTTTTTTATTTGGTTGTTTAGGTGGGGTCGGGAAGGGTGACGGGACCTGTCGCTTCGCTGTCCCCCCCGGGGTTTTGGAGGGTTGTTGAAGATGTTTTCACGCGTTGTTTGGTTTCTTTGCGGTTTTTACCAGTTGGTCGGTGGTGTTGTTGGTTGTTTTTCCTTGGATTTGGCTGAGTGTGACTGCACTAGTAGGGGTTTCCGGTCGGTGGGTTGATTGGCCTGTTGGTAGGGGCTAGTGGGTGTTTGGTTTGTTTTTTTGGGCGTTTTCGGAGGGTATGGCAGGGACGCGGTGGGTTGTTTTGTGTGTTTTCCCCACCGTGCCTCCAGAGGCGCTAGGGCCGGCGTTGCGTGGGTCTGGAGAGTTGTGTGCCGGTGGGTTCTTCTTTCCGCGTTTCGTCCCAGCGGCCGGCCCTCGCGCTTCAGGTAGGTTTGGAGTCTTTTCGCGCACTGTGCCGCCTCTTTAAGCTGGGGTTTGGTCTTAGCGTGTGGGGCGTGGGTGGTTTGTTGGAGGGATCTCATACGGCCCCCAAAAAAAATGGGGTTGGTTCTGGTGGCGGCTTTGGGGCTGTGTTGTGTACCTCCCGAGGGTCTGGGCACCGTTTTTTTGGCAATGTCGCGACCGTGACCGTCCGTTTCTGTTGGGTTTTTTTGGTTGGCCTCGAGAAATCGGTGTTCCCGTTTTCCCGTGTTGGGGGCTCGACCAGGCGGGGCGGGGAAGTGTGGGGGGGGGGGGTTTTGGGGGGTGTTGGGGTCGTTGGGGCATAGGGTGCGGGCGGGGAGAAGGAAGCTTTGTTGGTCGATCGGAGGGGCAGGGGTAGAGGAGGTGTTAGGGGGTAGAGCAAAGAGGTTGGGATTGCAGGCAACATTGGAGGAGACGGGGGGGACTGGGCGTAAGGGGATGGGACGGGCTGTATTATTGTGCGGGGGGAGAGGCGGAGGGTTTGATCAAGCTTTGCGAGTTAGGGGATGAGGCGGGTAGAAGGAGGGGGGCGTCGGGGTGGGGGGGTATGTAGAATGGCAGGTGGGCTGGGGGGGACGTGGTATGGGGGGGGGCGGCTTGGGGTGGATTGAGGGTGTTGTGGTTGCGCGAGTCGTGGTGTCGGGGGGGACGCGTAGGAGGGTTCAGGGGGGGGGGGGTTAGGGGGGGCGGGGGGGTTAGGGGGGGAGCACGTTTGGGGGGGGGGGGGGGGCGGGGGGGGGGGGTGGGGCGCACTTTGGGGTGCTGCCCGGTGGGGGTTGGGGTTGGAGGGGGGGGGGGGGGGGCGGGTAGTGGGGAGGTTTTGGGGGGTGGGCGGGCTGGGTCTTGGCTGTCGGTCCGTGAGACGGGGGGGTGTGGAAGGGGGGGTGTGGGGGGGATTTTGGCGGTCGTGGGGGGTGGGTTGGGGTGTGTGGGGGGGGTGGGGGGGGGGGGGAGGGGGAGGGGGACCGAGGTGCCGTGCCTAGTTTGGAGTGGGGTGGGCGGGTGGGCTGTGTTTTGGGGGCGTTTGGGGGTGGGGGAGGGGGATGGGTCGGGGTTACGTGGGGGTTGTGGTGGGGGGGTTATGTTGGTTGGGGGGGGCTTTGGGGGGGTGGGGGGTTGGGTTGTTTGGGGGGTTTGCGGTGGGGGGGGGGGGGGCGGGTGGTCGCTATCCTTCTTTTCTTGTTCGTACCTACGAGGGGTCGCTGGTGTTTGAGGGGTTTTGGAACTCGGGTGGGGCCCCGGGTCCCCCGTTGTGCGTGTCATACCCGCCGGGAGCAACGGGACGGGGGCATTGTTTTGATTGTTTTTTTTTTTCGTGGTGGCGCGAATTTCGTCTGTGCGAGGGTTTTTTTTTCTTCTTCTCCGCCCTTGCGTTTTAGGGGTGAGAGTTGTTTCCTTGGCGGGTGGGTGACTGCCACTTTTTCTCGGGGGGGGGGTGTTTGCACGGTGTTACCCCCCCTTTCTTGGGCAGATGTGCTTTGGCGGCGTTGTTTTTTTTAAGTCGTGGTATCCATTTTATATGGTATCGTTGCATGGCTTTTTCCCCCTGTCCCGTGTTTTTTTTTTTGGGGTTGCGAGGAGGATCACCAGGTTTTTTTCCTTGGGTGGGTCTTGATAGGTGCCACCCCCGCGTGGTTCTTTTTTTATGCGCGGGCGTAGAAGACGAGGGCCTTGATTCCGGGCCGTCTTGGGTGTTTTTGTCCCCCCCCTGTTTGGGCAGTGTTTTGGTGGGGAGGTGTACATGGGCCCGCCGTGTGTCCTGATTTGCGCTTCTGTTTGGTTCAATGTTCAACGGGCGCCGGTAGTGGCAATTTTGTTCGGGTGCGGGGGGGTCTTGGTGGTTGGTTGTGGTGGGCGGTGGTGGGTGGTTTTGTGGGTTTTGTTGTGGGCATTTCCTTTTGACCTCCCCATTGGGTGGGGGCTTGGGGGCTTTTTGTTGTTGTGTGGCGCCCTCCCTTTTGTGCCTTTGGTATGCTGGAGAGGGGGGTGGGGGTTGTTCGTTTTCCAGTGTTTTTCGTGTCTTCGGCTGGTGTTTGCTTTTGTCCTGGGGGTGTAGAGCCAGGGGTGTTGGGAGTGCATCGCCTTGTGTGGTTTGGGGTCTTGAGTTGGTTTTGGGCCCTCTGTCAAACGCTTTTTTGGGGGGTTTTTTGGGTTTTATGCCCCCCGCCTGTGGGGCTGTTTTTATTTTGTTGGTTTGGGTGGGCCGGGGCCGGTTTTTCGTTCATAGGTCTTGGGGGGGTTGTTGGGGGCGTGGTGGTTTCGATGAGGGGGGGCTTCGTTTGTTCCAGGATCAGGGGTGCTGGTGTTTGGCGTGGTGGCAGGATTCCCAAGAGCCCTGGGTTTTTGTTGTTTTTTTGCACTCGGGCGATGTAGTAGAAGGGAGTGTTCTTGCTTTCCGCTTTTTGGTGTTTTGGGGCCGGGGCGGGGGGGTTGCCTTGTTTTTGCCCTTGTGCTTTTTCGGAACAGGTGTAGTTGGGGCAGGTGTTGTGGGTCCAGTCTGACTAGTGGGAGCGCCCCTTCCCCCTTTTGTTCTGTCGTGGGCGTTGTGGTTGCTGGGTCCCTTTCTGGGCTCCATGGGGCCCGCCCGCCCCGCGTTTGTTTTAATGGCCCCTGCCCGCTCTATGAGGGGTCAGCGTTTGTCCCTTTCATATGTCTGGAGGAACGACGGCGTGACCTATCTGCCCCATAATGGCTTTGAGGGGGGGTTTGCTTTCGGTTGGTGTTCTTTCCCCCCATTTTGGCGGGGGCGGTGAATGGTGTTTTCGGGTGTTTGATGTGGGGTGTTTTTTTTTTTTCTACCAGGTGTGAGGCGCCGCCGCTGTGTTTTTGTGGTCTACGCCGCTTTTTGGGTGATGGGGGCCTTTTTTTTTTCATCGCGGCGGGACAAGGACGTGTGGGTTGTTTCCCTCCCCTCCAGGCACCCCAACGACGCAGGTGGGTGTTTGGTTTTCTATCCCGCCAAAGGGTGTGGGTTGAGGGGGTTTGTATCTTCGGGGTTAGGGGGTCGTTCGGCCGCAGTCGGGTCGCTGTGTGTTTTTTGTCCCCGGCTGGAGCATGGTCGTGGGTGCGGTTGTCCGATCTGTTTTTTTTGCCTGTTTGTTTTGCCCCCCCAAAACATCTGACCCATGCCCCACACTTAACAGGAATCGTACAAGCCCTTTTTTTGGGCGAGGGTATTGTCGCATGGACGACATTTTCTCGTTTTTTTGTTGAGTGAGTCATTTTTCCTTCTCTGGGAAAGTGTTTTGTGCTGGTGTTTTGGTGGGGGTCGCTTGTTGGTGGTCCTTTAATTAGTTTTTGTCGCGTATTTGGGGGGGTGGATTTCCCGCTTGGATTCTCTCGTGGTCTTTGGCTAGAGAGGAGAGGAGGGGGTTGTGGACGTTGTGGTTAGGGGGGGAATTGGCTGAGGGGGTGGCTCTTTTCAGTTGCTGGTGTGTGCTTGGCTTCGGTGTGTGTGTGTACTTAGGCCGGAAGTAAGTGGGGCGTGCTCCTTGGCCCGGGTGGTGTGCGGGGTTGTTTGTCGGAGAGGAGATTACCTGGGTTTTAGCTCTTTTGGTTGGGGGGTTGGGTTTTGGTGGTTCTGGTTGTGTGTTGTGTGTGTGTTGTCGGCTTGCGGTTTTTGCTTTAAGTTGTGGGGTTTGGGTTTTGTTGTTGGGGGGGTGGGCGGGTGTTTGGGGGGGGTGGTTTTGAGTGTGGTTGTTTTTGGGGGGGTGGGGTTGTTGGGGTCTCCGTGGCCGCCGCCGGATGGGGGTTGTGCGTGGTATGTGTATCAGCTCGATGGCGAGCGTGTTGTTTTGTTTGCTTCTCCCGCGGGTTTTTTTTACAGAAGGAGGTATGTCCCACATGTTTGCCCCGTTTTGGGTTACCATTTGGTTTGCGGGCGGGGGAGTGTTTTTTGTGTTTTTTGCTATATGATGAGGGCGGGCGGGTTGTGGTGGTGTTTTGGTTGGGGTTCCTGTGGTTCGCTGTTAGCGAGGGGTTCCGTTTGCGGTGTATTTGGTGTGGTCCGATCGTCTGTGCCTTTTTTTTTTTAGCGGGGCCGTCCCCTTAGTTTGGGTGTTTGGGGATGTTTAGTATGCCGGGCGGGTGGTTCGTGCCCCAGGCGGTTGTGTAAGTTTCTGAGTGGGCCCCGTTTTGATGTTTGGCGGGGCATGCACTCCCCCTGGCCTATTTTTGTTTTTCCGGGGGTTCGAGGCTAGGGAAGGTGGGGTTGGTTGGTTTGGGACGGGGGTTGTGGTGTTGCTTTTTGGTGGTTGGGTGGTGTTTTTTTGTGCGGTGGGTGGGACAATGTGTGTGTGGTTTAAGCGCTTGGTGTTTCTGAGTGGCGCTCCAGTAGAGATGGTGGGGGGGGGGATTTGACAGTGCGGACAGGGCCCTTTGTGTTTTCCATACTAATTTGTTCTGGTGCTGTCGGAGTTAATTGGTGATTTCCCTGGCGTTTCTTGCCATTGGGACGAGACCCGCCCCTTGTCCGTGTGCGAGGAGCTTCCCAGGCACCCTCCGTCGAAGCTGCTTTCTGGAATGTGCAGTTGAGCTGGGTGGCTGTTTGCAGCGATGAGCCTGCCGTGGTTGCCTGTGAACCCCCTTTGTGGGGGCTGCGGCTTTTTGCTAGCAGGAGAGCAGTGTGCAGGGGGGTCTGCGCTGTGGTTTCCTTCCGATCGGTGAACAGGGGTGGTTTTGTACCTGGCCGTGGGGTTAAGTAGAGGGCCGGATCTGCATTTCGTTTGTTTGGGTGTGGGAGCGCTTGGCCTGTTTTTTTTTCGGTGTTGTTGCTTCGCACACAAGGTCGCCATTCTTGGTGGTCTATGGGCAGATCGGCGGCTGGGTGTTGTTTTTTCCCTCTGCCCCGCGTCTCAAGTTTAATGGTGTGTGAACGGGTGTGCCCCGGAACTGGTTCGTAGACGTGATTGGGCTTTTTTGTTACTTGTTCTTGCCCTTTCGTATTTTTTTCTAAGGTACATGAGCTTTGGGGAGGGGTTTTGGGGTTTGGTGTTTGTTGGGTTTTTTTTATTGTTTGCTGCCGGTGGAGCTTTTGAGGTTTGGACGGTTCCTGTGTATTGGTTTGGCTGGTGGTGTGCCTGGGCAGGAGCTTGCGCCCGTTTCCTCCCCTTGGCCCTGCTGTGTGGTGGGGGGGGGTTCGATCCCCCCCGACTTTAATTTCAGCGTTGTGTGTAGGGGTTGGGGCCGGCCGCCCGTGTCCGGGACCACAAGGCCTCTGCGTGAGTTCACGTTTCATAAAAAACCTGGCCCCAGTACCTCCCCCCTCCCCCCCTCCCCATCCTTCACCGACCGGTGGCGAGTCCCGCCGTGCTTGGGCGGAGCCCAGAGCTTTTGGGTTCGACAAACGCTTTAGGGTCGTGATCTGCGGTGTGTTCCCGGGGTTTTGCGGGTGGGCCTGCGAGGATGTAGCAGAGATTCCCCTTTGTGTGTGTTGTTGTTGTTCTCTTCTCTTATTTTACTCCTTCATCCCGTGGGGCGTGTGGGTGTTTCGAGAGATACCATCGAGCCACGGGCCCGGAGGGAGGCTTTGTTCTTTTTCTTACGGAGTTGAAGTAGTGGAGTCGCGCGCCCGTGGTTTGTTTCGCTGGTCTGTGATGGGGGGGGGGAGGGGTCCGCGCGTCGCTTGATGGAGTGTTTTATTTTGTGAGTGTAGGGAAGTTGTTTCTTCTTGGGGGTCCGGGTGTGTTTTTTTTTGAATAAGGTTTGTTTTTGATGACTGCACCGTTCGGTGTGTGTTGGCCCTTCGTATATTTTTTGTTCCTTGAAGTCGATGAGACAGACGCGTTGGTTTTCTTTCACCGCCAAGTGGGCTGGCGTGTCCTTGTGCGGGTTTTTCCGCCCTTTTAGTCTTCCGCTTTCCTTGCGTTAATCCCTAGCGAGCAGGGTGTTTTGGCTTTTGTTGTGCTTGTCTTTGTCGGTCATGGGCCTTACACGTTAGCACGCCTCGGGGCGCTGTCCCAACCCCAACGTAAAGCGACACGCCCACTTACTCTTACCACCCTTTTGGCAGGGACCTATGGTACCTTCCTCACAACGTTTTCTGCACCTGTATCCCCCCCCCCTCCCTAATCCCTCTGGACTCCCCAATAGGAAGAGCCCACTTCCACCCAGTTGTGTTTTTCATCGTGCCCCTCACTTCCATTCTGACCCGTCGTTTTCACTTGTACATCCCCAGACCCCTTTCTTTGCGCTGTAACTCCCTTCCGCGACGCCCTTTCCCCCTTTCCCGGCACACTTTTTTTGCATGGGGGGGGTTTTTTTTGCCGTGCCGTGGTTTGCTCGACCTGACGAGGATAGTGTTCTGAGCAGTTCTTCTTGTTTTGCCCTGGCATCCGGGTGTTTGGTGGGTCGTGGTGGGACCCCCATTTTTATTGTCGCCGTTTGTAGTGGTGGTCTGTGGCGACGGGTCTCGACGTTCGTTGGGCGGCCTTTCTGTTTGCCTTTATTGGATTGAGCTCGGGGTCGTTGTGTGTTGTGGCCTTTTAGGTCAAGCGCCCAATTTAACGATTTGGTTGACGTTCCAGGCGGTGTTCTAGGCTCCTGCTGGTGGGGTCGGCCTGAGTTTCCTGACGGTGCTGTGAGAGTTCTCGGTGTGCCTGCTTTTTGTTGGGAATTACTGGCGGGGTGTTGGTCGGTGTGGTTTTTGGTTCCGGGGGGCTATGAAGTCGTGTTGGTATGGGAGGGTGGATGAAGTTGTCCGGTGGTGTGGGCGCCCCGTTCGGTGGGTGTGCCCCGCTTTTTTTAAGTACGGGGGGGGGTGGTGGCGTTGTTGTTTCTCTTGAAGTTTTTAGATGGTGTTGGCGGGCTTTTGTGTCAGCGCGCGCCACTAGGGGAGGGTTGATACCCTGTGTGCCCCCGCGTTTGGTTTGGGCCGGTGTATCCGTGGTTCTTCTTTGTTACCCCCCGACGTTTTCCCGGGTTTTCCTAGTTTGTTTGTCCTTTCTAGTAGTGCCGTGCATACTGTGCCCCCCCGCGTGATTTGATCGCCTGTGTAACCCTCTCAAGATGTTGGGGCCGCATTGTTCGGTTTCTACCCCCTGCGTATGGAATCGGTTAGCTGTCGACGTTGTCGATGGCGCCACTCCCCTTGAAGGCTTAACGTCCTCTTCTCCCCCCCTCTGTCTTTTCCTTCAGCCCCCCAACTCTCCAACCAGCACAGGGTCCCCCATTAGTTATTCCAGTCCCGATCCGCCTTTAGTTGGTGTGGCCCCCCCCCCCCCCCACAAGTTCCAGAAAGGTCTGTACGATATTGGGCTTGGGTTCACCTGCCGCCAAGCCATATTGGTCCGGCTATGACCTTTAAAACCCCATTACGCTTGAGGGGATGAACACTTTTAGCGGCCCTTTTTCGTATATCTGATCTGGGAGTCGCATGTCCACCCCGTCCTACCCATTTTAGCCAAGCCACCTTTTGACGGTCGGTCACTTCACCGCACTCGCGCGGTGGGTGGAGCCCGAGGGGTGATGTGTTCTTTTTGGGCTCTTCTGGGGGTAAGAACTGGCCGGTGGTCCGCTGGGTGATGTTTCTAGGGAGGGGAGTCGTGCGGTCTCTGTTGGTTTCTGGCGTCGACTTTTTCCGCCCCCTGAGAGTTTTTTTTTTTGGAGAGTAAGATGTGTTTCGGGTGTCTTTTGTTTAGTACAGTTTTTTTGGTGGTGGTTTTCCTAAGTTACGTTTCCTCTGATGTCTGTTGGTTTGTCGGTCTTTTGTTAGTTTGCTTTTTTAGGATTGTGGGGACGGTTGTTTGGTGCCTGTTGTTAAGGGTTTTCAAGCCGCCTTACGGGATACGGGCGTGTCTTTGTAGGTTGTTATGGAAGACGACGCGGACCGTTTCCGTTTTCGGGTGTTGGGTTTTTTCCATGTTCCCGACAGAGGAGGCGGTGTTTCTGGTGTTGTGTTTTTCTCCGGGATCAAAATTGGTGTCGTGTGTTGGGCCGGCGGTCCTTGGGTTTCCTTTCGGCGAGGGTCTTTACGCAGTGTTGTGTGCGTGCGTTTGTTGTGTTTGCCCATTTGATATGGTCGCCATCGACGTTGGGGAGCTGAGCCCCGTTTGGGTTCAACGCGGGGGTGGGTTGGCCTGACTTAAGCGGGGTTGGGGTGGTTTGGTTTTGGGGTTCTTGTGGGCGGTGGTGGGTTCTTTCTGGGGGGGGTCTCTTTCCCCCGGGTATGTCGGTTTTGTTTGTTGGTTGCCGGTGGAAAGGGCCAATTTTTTGGGGTTGTTGGTGGCGCCTCTTGGTGTGCGCTGGTTTGGGGTTGGCCGATGAGGCGTTGAATAGCGGCCGTTCCTGGGGTTTTTTCCTTTTTTTAAACGTTTGTGTGGCATACGAGGCTTTCCCGCGGACACGCTTTTGTTGCCCTACGGAGGCTTGGGGGGTGGATTTTTTGCGTACTTAACGGTGCTGTCTGATGATTTTCTGTTTTTCCTTTGCTCCGGCCATCTTGTCAGTGGGGACTTTTGCATCGGACTTTGCTGTGGAGTGGTCTCCCTTTGTTTTTTGTCGTTCGTTCACTCCGGGTTTTAGATGTGTGGCTTGGTGCAATGGGGAGTTGGGCAGCCGCTACTTTGTTTGGTTTTTCCTCTGTCTGTGTTCCTTCTTAAGAGGTTTAT
>Ga0179593_1516820_pt1 | contig 48685 bp, 42 predicted proteins | sample CZODoug2_1_08_16_FD_185931 | JGI IMG/M metagenome (GOLD analysis project Ga0179593, IMG submission 185931) | Vadose zone soil fungal communities from Angelo Coast Range Reserve, California, USA - CZODoug2_1_08_16fungal (PacBio error correction) | ecosystem: Environmental > Terrestrial > Soil >... | reverse complement strand
TGATATATTGATATGAATGCTATTGTTGGATGTGATTGTGTTGGATTGTGTATGTGTTTTAATTAGAATATGTTAATATATGAATTGTGATTAATTTACATAATGATATGATGATTGATTTATTGCAGTTGTATTTTGGTTGAATTATTTTGTATGAATTATATTGGATAATTATGTTGATGAAATTTTTTAATAATTATGTTATTGTTTTGATTGTTTTTTTTTGTTTTCTTTATGATATTAATTATGGGTGTATGTGAAAATGATGTGATGTGAATTTTGTTACTTGTGTGATGATGTTATTGTGGATTTTTTATTATTGAATGATGAATTGTTGTATGATATATGTGAGTGTATATTACTTGATATGTTGGATTTGTGTGATATGATGATTGTTGATGTATTTGTTTGATGAATATTTCATTCATTATATGAAATTATATATAATGTATGTTTTTGATTGATAATTTAATGTATTTATTATTGTATTTGATTTGATATTGTTTGATATGTTTATGATTGTTTTTATTTTTGTTTTGATGATATATATGAGTTATATAATGTGTGTATTTGAATTATTATGTGTATTAATATGATATCATTATTTATTTATTTGATGATTATTCTTATTGTTTTGTTAAATTAATTTCTTGATTTATTCTTGTTATATTTGTGTTTGTATGATGAATTTATTGTTTTTGTATGTAGAATTAAATTGTTTGTGAGTGTATAGATTGTTTATTGAATATTGAATTATGATGATTATATTTTGTTTTTATTATATGTATTGTATTTTTGAATTGTGACTATATATTTGTTTTATTACTGTGATATTTGATTGATGATATGATGTTGTATTAAATTGATATATTTGATCATTGATTAATGATGATGATATGTGATGATATATGTTTATGATTTTTTACTATATTGAATTTTGATGTTCATTTGATTATTTTATATTTTGTTTTATCAGATTTTTGATGATGTGTATTTCTTTATATTTTTAATTGTCTTAATATTGATGATTATTGATGAAATTTGATGATGGTGAATGTTGATGATATATGCTATTGAATTTTAATTGAAATTGATTAATTTGTATTATTTTTTGTTGGTGATGAATGATTAAAATATTTAAATTATCTTATTTGATATTTTATTGAATTTTTTGATTTGATATGTGTTTATTTTGATTTTTTATTTTGAAATGTTATGTTTGTTGATTGTTATTATTGATATTGGTTTTTAATTGGTTTATTTTTGTATAATATGTTATTATTTATGCATTGATTATGGATGTCTGTAGGATTGTTGATTTGTTTGTATTTTGATTTTTGATTGTATGATGTAATATTGTGGTTTATTGTGTTGATTAATTATATTGTTGTAATGATTTGATTTAATTTTTATTTTAATGTTTGTTTAATTGATGACTGTTGATTGATTTTGTATTATTGGTTGGTATTTTTTAAATTGTGATTTTTTGTATTTAATTGTATATGATATTTGTTGATTGTATATGTATTTATATGTATATATTGGGATTGTAATGATGTGAATGCTGTTTATATTTATGATAATTATTTTTGTTTATTGTTTGTGCTGATTATTGAGTGTGTTGTATGTATGAAAATATGATGTTTGGTTGATATTAAATTATGTGATTTGAATTTATGTGAATTATTTTTTATTTAAATTTGTATGTACTCCATGTGATTTTGATGTGGTGAATTATGAATTTGTCTTGATGGTTAATTTGTTTTGATTGTGTGCTTGTATATAATTGTTTATGTGATAATTTGATTCTGAATTTGTTTAATGGTTTATGTGATTATGTATATTAAATGAAATTTTATAATCTGTGATGTATATGATATGATGTATTATAATATATGAATATTGTTTTGTGATGTGATGATTTACTATGTGTGATGTGATATGAATGTTATTGAAATGTGATTGGTTTTATGTGGATTTATTTTCTTATTTGGTATTTAATTGTGTTGTGAATATGTTCTTGTTTATGTATATTGAATGTTGTTGATATTGTTTGAAATTTGTGATTTAATAATGATAAATATGTTGTTAGGTTTATGTACTTTGATTTTGTGGCTGTTAAGTTTGTTTTATGTTTTTGATGTATGTATTTTATGAATATGATACTGAATTGGATTTCATGGTAAGTTATGGTATTGGTTTAATATTATATTGTATTTTTTACTTGATAATATTAATAATTGATTTTTCTGATGATTGTAATGTATTGTTTTGTGTTAGGAATGTTTGTATTGTAATATGTATTAAAATTGAATTAATTGATGAAATGATTTATGATGTTGTGAAATGTGAAAAATTGTTTGATAATTTATTTATGAATAAATGATGAAATGATGATTGATTGGAAATAATATGAATGTGTTTTGTACTGTTGATGTGAAAATGTGTTTTAATGTGTATGTGATAATGTTTGATTGTTGTTTTGTTGATGCTACACCGCCCACCGATTGATGTATTAATTGGATTGATGGATTGTAATGTTGATTGTGTTGATAAATGATTGTGATTTTGATATTGTATGTATTTCATGTTGATTTGTATTATGTTTGGATATAATAATGAATGATTGTTGTTTGTGATAAATTGTATGAAAAATAATTATGATTTTAATTGATGATGATTATGTGTATATGTATTATTTACTCATATTGATTTTATTTTCTTTGAGACATGTGTTTATGATTTTTAATAGATAAATTGATGTTGGTTTTTGTTGATTGTATTGTTGGATATTGGTTGTGTTGAAATGAATATTTAATTGGTGATGTTTGATGATGTTTTATATTATGTATATATTTAGGTTTGTTTGTTTTTATTTATGAAATTGATGAATATTTTGTTTTTTGTTTTTATAATTTGATATATATTAATTTTGTATGAATGTGATGTATCACTTTGAATGGTGTATTTGAATTTTGAATGTGTTTTAATGTTTACGACTTGAATATTATGTATGTTTGTAAAATGTATGTAAAATAAATGTTTTTTTTTTGTGTTCTTGTATGAATTTGATGTATTATTGTGATGTATGATGATGTTGTTATATTTTGATTGTATTTTTTTTGTATGATTGTTGTATTTGATTGTTATATTTAATTGTAATATGCATTATGATTGATATTTTGATGTGATAAAAATCGATATTGATGTATGTTGAATGGATTGTATTGATGTATTTTATGTTTGTAAATGATTTGTATATGTATTATAAATAATATGAATTCATGAATGTTATAATTTGTTTAAATAGTTGAAATATTTTGTATGTTTTTTGATTATGTATTTATTTTATGTTTGATGTATAATGTGATGATGATGTAAAAATTATTCTTGATAATTGTATAATAATATTGATATGATTATAATGAATTTGAATGATGTGATTGATGATTTGATTAATGTGAATCTATGATTTTTTGAATGTAATGTGGTTGATTATTTGTTTTTTTTTTTTTTTTTTAACTTTTATATATTATTTTTGATTGCTGATGTGTATGAATTAATATTTAATATAATTATGTTTAAATAAACTTTGATTTTTATGCTTTATTTATTGACTTTCGATGTTTTATTAAGGATGATGTGAATGAATTTTAATTTATGGAATAATAGTGCTTGTAATAGTTGTGATAATTTCTGTTATATTGGAATTTTATTTTATTAATGTTACTGTGAATTTCTGTATGATTATTATTGATGGAAATGTATGTGATGATGTTTTTAAGATTGTAATGATTTGTTTTATATTGTAATGAAAAAATGAAAATTATTGATTTTGAAATTGTGATTGATTTTTTATTAATTATGTATGTGTATTTTTATGTTTATAATATTTTTGTTTGATGATTTGAACTGTAAATTGATTACAATGTTTTAGGTAATTTTTATGTATATGTTGTAATTAATAAAATGATGATTTTGATATTGTTGTAAACTATTATATTGATTTTGAGTTGATTGTGAAATCTTCGATTTAACGTATTGATGTATTTATTTTTAATGATGATTATGTTGTTTTGATGTGTGGTATGTATGTATATGTTATTATGTTGTGTTTTGTGAAATGTGATTTTGTGAAGTTATGAATATGTTGATTTATTTATCATTTTATTTTTTATGATATTTATTATTTTATATGATGTTAAAATGATTAATGAGGTGTAATGATAATTGATATATTTAATTTAATTTATGTGGGTATTGATGTTATAATTTATTGTATGAAAATCTGAATTGTTTTGATGTATGTTGAAGTGAAAGAATATGTACTTGTTGTGATATTGAATTTATATTGATTTTTTAATTATTGATTATATTGTATTTGTATTTAATTTTCTGTTTGTATGTGATGTTTGTAATGTATTTATGATGATTGAAGCTATGTAATTTGTGTATAATTTTTGATAACTATGATGAATATTGTTATTAATATACTTATATTTTTGTATTTTGATTATGTTATGAGTTTTATGATGGTGTATGTTGATTATAATTATAAAATGTGATTTATCATATATTGTTATATTTATATGATATTTATGATGTGTGTATGTATGTGATGTGCATTAATATGATTATTATTGTGAATGAATTAATGAATGTGATATCATAATATATGTGAATTGTGTTTGTGATGTATTACTTTTACTTTATTATTGATTGTATGGTTTTTTATGATTTATGTTATGATTGTTTGAAATTTGTTAAATATGATGGAAAAAGATTTGTTGTGTATAATGATATGATTGATATCAAAATGTATTGAATACTTTTTTTATTGAATTATTTATTGTATATGTTTTTTTATTTGTTGTGATGTTATGATATATTTGTTTTATGTTTAATTTCTATGTGAATAATATTTAAATTTGAAATCTAATTTCTATAATGATGTAATATAAATTTGATTGTTGTATTATTTTTGAATGATTTTTTATATGATTTGAATTTCTGCTGTGATTATTTGATAATAGTTTTATGATTTGATGTTTTTTGATTTATGTATGACTTGTAAATTTTTAAAATAATAATTATGATTGATTACTTTGTAATATGGATGATGTTAATGCTTATTGTGTTTTGATATTTTTTTGATATTTGGTTTGTTATGATCCTGTTGTTATTATTATTATTGTTGTGTAATATCTTGATGATGTTTTGATGATATTGTGGGAATGTGTTATTTGGTGTTTTATTGGTTGTAAGTTATGAATGTTGGGTATTATATGTTATAATAATAATATTAATATTAATGTATTGTGGAATTTATTCATTTGTTGTTAATTGAATTTTAATCTTTGATTATTGACTGAGTTAATTTGTATTTATGAAGTATTGATATTATTTATTTGTGTTGTAAATGAAATTATTGAAATATGATTTATTTGATGTGTGTTAATTTTGATGTATTTATGTTATGTTTCTTGATATGAAATATTGTATAATTAAATTTTGTGATGATGTTAATTGGATTTTATATGATGTTTGAATTGTATGAATTATATGATACTGAATTGTATTTATGATGTTTTAATTAATATTCTTGACATGATATATATCTGCTTTGGAATGTTGAAATTGATTATTGTGAAGATAATTTATTATATATGTGTGATTATGCTTGATTGCATATTATTATATTTATATTTGTCAATGTGTTTGATTTTTTATTTGATTTTTGTATATTTGAATGATTTTTGTGTTGATTTTGAATTAAATGAGTGATTGAATTTGATTTGTTGATTAATGATGAATGAAATATTGAAAATATTATTTTATGGATTGAAATATTTTGATTGGGTTATTTTTTTATGTATAAAAGGCGTGGAATTATTGTGTGCTGTGATTTGATGTAGTATTTTATGATTAATGTGATTTATACTTGATTTTGAATGTGCAAATTATATATTTGAATGTATATATGATGAATGATGATGATTTGAATGTTATGATATGTTGAATTTTGATTTTTCTGTGAATATGTGTGTTTTGTGTTTGTAGTTTAAATGATGAAAAAATGAATGTGTATGGTATTGTGTGTATTTATTGATTATTATGATGGATTGATTGATCATGTATGATATCTATTTTTGTGATGTATATGTGATAATTGTGTATATGTCTGATTGATAGATGTGAAACTTATAAATTGTAATATGATTGAATGAGTATATGTGTGTATTTATATTCTATGTCTTAAATGTATGTGAATGTATATTTAATGATTTGTATGAATGAAAAGATTGTTATTATATTGTTGTATAATTAGTGATGTAATGATATATATGTATATAATTGATTATTATTTGATGACTATGAAATTGATAATTTTATGATATATCAGTTATTATTGTTTTAATATTTGATGTTTTTTATGTTTTTTTTTGTGATAATATAATTATTTGAATTATTAATTAATAATGGAATGCTATTGATTAATATTTGTATATTTGTTGTCATTATTTTATGATGCAATTTATTGATTGATGAATGATTATTTTTAATGTGTATGATTTGTTTGTTGATTATGTTTGAATTGTGATGTTCTGTATGTTATGTGATATCGGTAATTGTAATGTAATGAAGAATTATATGAGTATATTAACATTTGATTATGATATGATTGTGGTTGAATAATTGTAATGTTTGTAATGTTCTTTGTCTATATGAGTTTTGTATTTATGTTAATATATGTTTATGTATTTTGTTATTGGTTGTTTGAATATATAGAAATTATGATCTTTTGTGATATTTGTCTTGTTTGTATAAATTTATGTATGTTTCTTTATTTTGTTATTTATGTGATGCATTTTGATGTGTTTGTGAATGATGAAAAATAGATGTATGTTTGATGAATTATGTTAATATTGTGTAATGAAATTGTTTGTAGGATTTGTTGTGTATTAATATATGTATGTGTTGAATTGAAATGTTATAATGAAATGATTAGTATATTAATTGTTTATATGATTTCTTATTAATTTTATTGATTATATAATATGTTTAATTAATTTTTTATTGAAATGTGTAATTTGTGATGTTTAATTGTATTGTGAATAATTGATTGATTTGTATATGTATGATATGATAAATGGGATTTGATATGATTATATTGACTATGTGTGTAATATTGATTGATTGACTTATGTGTTTTATTTGATATTATGATTTGTGTTGTTGTATTTAATGTTTGAAATTGATTATTTGATAATAAATATGATTTGTGTTATATATGTGTTTTTTATTGTTTAATGAGTATTGTGTTGTGTTTATGATGAATGATATTATTTGTGTTCTTTGAAAATTTGATAATATAATGAATGATGTGATTTGATATTGATTGATGTAATGTGTTTTTTTATTATTGATATGTATGAATGGATTGTATGTGTTTGTTTGATGTAAATTGTATTATTGCTATTTGATGTTTGTTTTGATGTATTATTGTTATGAATTTGAATATATTGATGTATGATGATAATGTTTAATTTTTAATTGAATTATAGTATTTGTAAGTGATTGTTTATATTGTTTTTATAATTTATTTGTGTTGATACTTTGATTTTTTGAAATATATTTGTGATTTGATATTTTTTTAATTAGGGATGTGTTGATTTGATTTAGTGTTATTATATATGTATTGGTATTTTTTGAATTTTTATATGTGTAAAAATTGTTGGTTGTACTGTTATTATTGATTGATATGGTGTATAAATGATGTGTTAATATTTTATGTTTGATTTATATTGAAAGGTTTTAAATTTTAATGATGATGATTTTGTGATATTTATTTTATATATTTTGTAATGAATGTTAATGTTTATATTTTTGTGCTTGTTGTGTGCTTTTTTTTATGCTGTGTTGTGTTGTTTTGCTGTGTATTTAAAACTGTGATATATATGATGTTTATTATCTGTGTGTGTGTATTTATATGTATTTGAAAAATAATTCTATATTTAATTTGAATGTGTGTGATGTGTGTGTATTTTAATATGTTTGTAAATGTTTTGATTAATGTTTATAATGATATGATAGATAATTGTAACTTTGAGTTTATTATTTATGTTGTTTTGATGTCTTTGTGAATTATTGATTCTATATGAGATGATTATATGGATAGTATTGTTTGATTGAATGAATTGAATTGATTGAGATGTGGTGTGTTTTGATTATGATGTTATTTGAATGTTAATATTTGTATTTTGTAATCTTATATATGAAAATTGTGTTGAAATGTGATATTTGCATATGTATATATTGATTGTTTGATTTAATAATGTATATTTTGATAAATCTATTGTTTGTAATTTGGATTGTTGATTGTGCTCTATATGATTATGATATTTATTAAATATTTGATTTTTTAAATGAATGTATTAATGTATGAACTTATTTGATAATGAGTTGAAATATGAATAATGATTTGTGATGTTTGGTGGTAAATAATGATTAATGTGATGTGTTAATGTCATGATTGATTGTGTGATTTTGTTGTTAATTATGATGGTGTTTTGATATTGGTTGTGATTTGTATTTAAATATATGCTTAATTGTTATAAGTGGTAGATTGTTTTGATTGATAATTATAAAATGAATGTTTAATTTTGATTTTAAATTGTTTTTATGATATTTGTTATTTGTTAATACGAATATTGTGATAATGTATTTTTATGTTGATGTTTATTGATTGTTGGATGTGACTGAATTAATTTGAAATTTCTGTTGACATTGATGTTTGATTTTTGATTGTTTTTGATATATGTGATGTGTGTTTGTATTTGATATTAAATTATTAAAATTGATTTAGATATATTGAGGTTAGTGACTGTGAATGTATTTCTTTATGATTATTTTTGATTATGATTTTGTGTAAAATGAAATATGTGTCTTGTATGTTAATATATCTTGTTGATTATGAAATTGATATGATACCACCTCACCCATTCTATGAATTTTGCTTGTGTGATAATGATAAATTTTAATTATTGTTATGTGTTGAGATTATGCATTATTTGTAATATGTGTAAATATTTGATTGAATTGGAAGGCTAATGTAAATTTATTGTGTTGATTGTGTATAAATGGATTGTGAATGTTATTATGTTGAATGTTGATGATGTGATATATGTTTGATGCTTTTGTGTAATGCTATGAATGATTGATTTGAAGTGTTGATCTTTTGTGGATTTATTATTGATTTATAATTGTTTATGATTGAATATGTAAATGATATGATTTTGTAATGCTATGTTGATGCATGTATTATTATTTATTGTATTATTGCAATTAATTGAAAATTTTTATGTATTTTATATTGAATATTATTATGAATTTATTGCATGTGTATTTATTGGTATTATTTTAAATTGATATTTTGCATTATTGTTGCATGTTTTAATTTGTATTATGATTTTTATGATATGTATTGATTGAATTTATTTTACTATTTATTGATATGCATATGTTAATTTGTGTAAATTATTTAATAATTGTGTGTTGATAAATTGATATATTTGTTTAAATTATATTTGTGATATATGCATGATTATTGACATGTTGTATATGTGATTATTTATGATTTTTATTTTGTAAAGATCATTAATGTGATTGTGTGGTAATTTTTTGTATTGTTTTTAGTGTGTGTGACTGATTTTGTGTTATATTGTTTTGATATGGGTTTTATGTATTATTTGTTGATTGTGATGATGTTGTCGTGTAATGTTGAATGATGTATTTTTTTCTTATCCTTTGACTATGATTGTGAAATATAGGTGAAATTATGTTTAGGTGATATATGTGAAAATGGATGATATTTATTTTTGTGATTTAATAATTCTAATGAATAACTGTTTATTGTTTCTGATGTATATTTATATGTTTGATTTGCTTAAAGGTGGTTAAAGAATAATATATGTTTTAATTGTAGAGTATGATATGTGATTTAAGTATTAAAATTGATTGTGTATTTCTTATTTGATTTTTGAATATAATTATTGCATTATTTTGTTTTAAATTGTGTCATGGTGATGTTAAGGTAGTGATAATATTGCTTGACATGATAAACTGCTTTTTAATTTTTACTAATTCTTATATGTTGTTTTTGTTGTTTTTTGATTATTGATATTTTATAAATGTTGATGTTGATATTGATGTATGATAATTAGATAATTTTAGAATGTATATGTTTTGGTATTCTATTTGTAATATTTGTATATCTTTTGGTTATTTGATTTTATGTGTATATATATTGATATTATTGATTATATGAATTTTCTTATGATAATTATTACATTTATATGTTTGAAATGAATTTGTATGATCTGAATTTTATAAATATTAATGTAGAATGTATTATTTGTTGTGGATGATATGATTTAATTATTTTGATTTGATTTTGATATTTTATTGTGTATATTATTCTTGATGTAATAATGTTGATTGTATAATAATAATATTGTTGTTGTGTGTGTGATGAATTAGTTTTTTTGTTAAAATATTGATGTATGTTTTGATTATTTATGTGATGTGGATTTATATTGAAGATGTATTATGTATGTAAAATTTATTGTTGTATGATGTTTGATATATAATATTATGTGTGATGTTAACAAATTATATGTTATATTTGTTGTATGTAATTGTATTTATGAATTTTAATTTTAATTAAGTTTGTGTATGGAATGGAATTGTATGATGTTATTGATTTAATTTGATATGTTAATGTGATAAATTTTGTTAATAATGTTGTTATTGGATGATTAAATGATGATATGATTTGTGTCTATCTTTAATGATTTGATGAATTTGTTATATGATTAATTTTTATTTTATAAATTTTTTTGTATTAATTGATTTATATTATTGTATGAATTGTAATTGAATTTTATTGTATATGTGGAATATGTGAATTTGATATAATTTTTGTTGAATATATTGATTATTGTATGAATATATGATTTGTATTTGCTATGATTGATGTGTGAAATTGATTGTGAATTGTGTAAAGTATGTTGATTATATGATTTGATAGTAATGTAATTTGTGTTGAATTGATGAATGTATAATGAAATTGATTTATGATTCTAATTTGTTATAATTGTATACATTGGTGTGTTATTGTCATATGTTTTGTATTTTTAATTTAATGTTTGATAAAATGTTTTTTTCTATTATTTTTTTTATGTTATGGAATGGAATGTATTATATTTGATGTGTATTGATATGCATGTATTGATTATGAATATGATTTTGTTATGTTTTTGTGATATAAATTCATGAATGATGACATGTTTTTAATGTTTAGATACTACTATTGTGATGTTATTGCATTGTTTTTTTTTGTGATGTATTATGATGCATGATAAGGTTAATAATTATTACATTGTTTTTGATATGTTTAATCCTTATGTTTATGTTTGAACATGTGTGATATTTACTATATATATTGAAAATTGTGTTATTTGTGATTAAAAGTCAGTATGTTTTTTTGATTGTTTTGTGAATTGATATTAAAATTGATGTATAAATGAATTGATTGCACATGATGTTATTAATGGGATTTTAATTGTTGATGATTTGTTAATAATGTGGTTATATGTTTATGTTTAATGATGATGATTTGAATTGTTGTGAAAAATTTGATTGAATGTGAAATGTATATTAGTGATGATAATTTGTGTGATATAGTTGTATTGTGATTGAATTTTGATTGATGTGAATTATATTATGATTATATGTTGCATATATTAAATGATATTGAATGCATTTGATCTTCTGTTTGATTTGATTTATTGTCTTGAAAAATGGGAATATTGATATATTGAGAATATATTTTTGAATTTTATGTGAAATGAATTGTTGATGATATAATTGTGAATATTTTCTTTTTTCTTGATTTATGTATATTGAATTGATCTATTGTATTGATGTTATGTGATGAATAAATGATGGATGATTATAGATAATTTATTTTTGCTATTGATTTACTGAATTGTATAATTGTGATTGTATATGTTTTTTTTGTGTGAATGATGTATATGAAATTGATATGTGATGTTTCGTATATAATGTATATGATTGTTTTTATGTTTTATTAATGAATGTGATTTTATTATGTTATGTAGTGTGATTATTTATTAATTGATATGTGCATGAGATGAATTTATTATGATGGTTTTGAGTGTTATTTATTTATTTGTGCTTCTATATTATTTTGTGTGTTGTATAAGTTTTTCTTATTTGATTTTGGTGTATTTTTTTTTGATGTGTTGAATGTGATTGAATACACTTGTTCTTTTGATGAATTGTGATTGATCTTGTTATTTGTTAATGTATAAATATTAATTATTGATTTGTGTTTAAATAATAGGAAATTGTTGATGTTATGTTAAATGATGTTATGTATTTTGTTTGTGTGTATATTTGTTTATTTATTTGATGATATTTGTATATTTAAAATTTATTATTTATTGAATGTAATGTTTGATGTATTTTTATGTTTGTGTGATTTGAATTTATATGTCTATGATGAAATTGAATTTTTGACTATTGTTATTTGATTGTGTATGTATATGTGTTTTATGTATGTAATTATGATTTGATTGATTTTTATAGTATGAATATTAATATGTTTTTTAATTTATGTATTTGTGATGTATTTTATGTATGATTTATGTTGATGTTTTATATATGTATTTGATGTAATGAATATTTTTATGGAATTATTATTGATATTTTGTGTTATTAGGTTGAATATGTGTATGTAATTATGTGTTATTGTGTTTGAATGTAATGAATGTTTTTTTGTTGATGGGATGATATATATTTTTGTAATTGTGTGTTGATTGTTGTATATTTTCTGTTGGTATTTGGATGTGATTAATAATTGATATATGTGGTTTGATATTATATATAAAGTGATTATCGTTGCTGAATATTTATAATGTGTGATAATTTTATATAAATTGTTATATATTGAGTGATGATTTTGTATTGTGGTATGTAGGAATATATTTTTTTGATTATGTATATTATATGATGAATCTGTTGAACTTAAATTTGTGAATTTTTTTTTTTATTGGTGAATTGTTGTGAAATGAATTAATTGTATGTTTGATGTATATTTGAATATTTATTTAATTTTATGATGTATATGATATTAGTATAATTTATGATTGATAACTGAATTGAATAATGATATTATTGATGTGCAATGTATGAATGAAATAATTTGAATGTTTGTTATGATTGTATATTGATTTTTATTATTGATTCTTGATGTTTAAATGAATTTGTTTGTGATGTTGAATTTTGAAATTGTGTGTAAATTATATTGATGTTTTATATGTGGAATGCTATAATGATTAATATTGTCATGTGTGATTTATTGTTTTATGATTACATCTTGAATATGTTGGTGTGAATGTTTTTATGGTATAAAATTGTTATAAAATTGATATATTTATGAATGAAAATGCTTGTGTGTATGATGATGCATTTGACTTGATGATTTCTTGTTTATGTTATATATGCTATTTGATGTATTTGATATAGTTGAAATGTACCTTATTGTATGTTTCTGTTGTTGTCTGTGTAATACTTATTTTATATGATTTTTTATTTGCTGTGCTTAATTATGTTTGATATTTGATCTAATGATTAATTGTGCAATTGTGTATATTGGTATGAATATATTGATTTTTTCACTATTGTCTGTTTTTATTATAAATATTTATGATAATTATATGAATTAATGATATAATAATTGTTTATGATTGATTTTTGATTTATATTTGAATTTTGATTGTATAATTGGTTGTTTGAATTGATGTACTTTTTGAATTAAATACCTTATCTTGAATTATGTTGTGAAAAATAGAAAATGATTATGTTTGATTTGGTGATTGTTAATTTTTTTTGATATTGATAGTTTGAATGCATTGTATTTATATTTGATATGATTGAATGATTTGTTGATGTTTGATGTATTATGATGAAATTGTAAATGTGTGAAGTATTGATTTTTTAGATTTGATAAGTTGTGATGCATGATGCCTTATGTATTGATTGAAATGTTGTAATTATTAATTATATGTTTATATATAATTGAATGTGTATATATATATTATGATTGTGTTTGTTTAATTGTTAAATTTATTTATTTATGAATATATTAATATTGAATATATATGGTTTTAATTGAATATTATATATGATATATTGTGATGAATGGTTTTATTGATGTATAATGATTTTGTTAGAATGTATATAAGAATATATTGACTTATTTTTTTATATGCTGATTAATTTAGTTGGATTTGTGTTGAATTATGTGATTTGATTTTGATAATATATGATTGAATTTGTTTGATGATGTGATATGATTATGTTTAATGAATTGTTGTATTTTTGATATTGTTTTTGATTTGAATTATTTTGATGATTATATTATGTGTAGTATGAATTTTTTTGTGGTTGAGGTTAATCTCATATATTTTTACTTTATTTTTTTGACATGAACTGACTGTGTCAAATTGAGTGTTTTTGATTAATTAATGATGTTGTTGTTGATGATTTTATTGAAGTGATGAGGATTTTGGATGTGATTTGTGATGATTGAATGTGAAATGATGATTTTGTGAGATTTGTTTGTATACTTTTTTTGTGTTTCGAAGATATTAATATGATGATATGATTGTGTGAATATTGATTATGTCATGTATGATAAATGAGCTGAATAAATTGTTATAATATTTTGATTTTGAATGTTGTTATTTTTAAATGTGATTTGTTATGATATATTTGTTAGTATGTAATTTCATTATTGTATAGCTGATTTGTATTATATGATATTGCTTTCTTGTTGATAATGTATGATTTTTATGTAATATTGAGGTGAAGATAAGTGTATTGTTTGTGTTATTATTTTTATTGTTTTGTATCTGATGATAATGTTTTGATTTTGTGTGATTTGATTAAATTAAATTGTTTTTTTTTGTGAATGGTTAATTGTGGAATAGTTTGTTTTATAAATATTGAATATGATAAAATTATGATATTATATATTATGATTTTTGTTTTATTATTTGTGATAAATATTATTGATTTTTTTTTGAAATTGTGTATTGTTAAAAGGTATATTTTGATTATGTGGTTGATATAATTTTGAAATATGATATGTGAATTGTATGATTTTTTTTGTGTGAATATTGTATATATGAAATATTAAATAGGTTATGAGTTGGATGATATTTTGTATTTTTGATGCTATTTGTTTGATGATTTAATAAAATTTTTGTTAATTATTGTCGATGATGTATTGTTATTTTGAATTTTTTGCTGTTGTGTTATTTGTGTTTATTTAATTATTATTTGATATGTGCTGATTGATGTTTGATATTTATATTAGAATGATTTATATGTTTTTGTTTTTTGTATTATTGGTAAGTATTATTTGTTTTGTTGTATTTGTGATTTTTTGGTTTGTTAAATACATTTATTAACTAATTGATATGTATTATGTGTATATTTGTTGATGTGTGTTGTTTTATGTATATGATCTTTTGTATTGATGTGACAATAGTATTATAATTATATATTGTTGTATTATGTTTGTGTTGTATAATAAGAAAAAATTTTAAATGTTTATATGGTATGTGTATTGATGTATCTTTATGATGATTTAATGAATTTGAATTTATTATTGATGTAATGAATTTGTTATAATTTACATGTATTAATTGAATGTAATATTTGTTGTATGTATTTGTAATGTGTGTAATAATTGTGTGATCTTTTTTTTTGTAATATTTGTTTTTTGAATTTTTTCATCTGTTGTGTAGTATTTGATGTTGATATTTGTATGGAATTATATTGTTATAATAAATTTAATGAATTAATATATGATTATGATGTGATATTTTTTTTATTGATTTTTTTTGTTGATTTTTTGTGATGATAATGTTAAATCTTATGAAATTAATTCCTTTATATTGCTTTTTTAAATATTTTTTGATATTTTTGATATGGTGTTCTGATATTTGAATTAATGTTAAAATGTTTTATTTGTGTATGTAATGATAAATGTGGATAATGATTGTGTTGTGTTAATATTGAATTATAAAAATATTGTATGATTATGATTTTTGCTACTTGATTGTATAATTATATTATAATTTTATTATATATTTATATTATGTGTGTTTGTTGATGTGTATGATTTGAGTGAATGTATGATTTACTACTATTATATAATGTGTGTTTATGAATTTTATTATGATGCTGATTTTATATGTAGAATGAGGTGTGATTAATGATTTGTTTATATTTTGTTTATTTGAGTGATTATTGATTGATTGATGATTGAATTGTGATGCTTTGGATTTGTATTTTGTACTATTGAATTTTGAATTGTATTTTGATAAATTTGTAATGATGGAATATATTTGAGTAATAAATATTTAAGTTGATGTATTGTAAATGAATGTATGAAACATGTTTGATTTTGTTATGATGATATTGTGTGCAATTATGTGTATGTTTGTTGCTATGCAGGGTTAAATTTTGTAATGTATTATATGTAGTGGTGGGTGTTTTTAAATATTATTGATTATTGCTGTATGCAATGATTAAAATATATTGTATGTATGCTTAATAATGTATTTTTTTATGATGATTGAATGACGTGTGTAATGTGTGATTATATCAATTGGTTGTTATATTTGTTTTGATTATATGAATGATATATAATTATTGGATTGGATTGATATGTTATGATTTTGAATATGTTGTATGAAAAATGATGATTTTGAATTATTGATTTGTCATTGTTTAATTTCTTGTATTTTGTATAATGTATGATATTGTGAAATCTTGTTGTGAATAAAGCTGATATCATGATATAATATGATTACATTTGATTGTATTTAACTTGTATTGATCTTTGACGCTTTTTTGAATAATGAAACTTGATGATGATTGAGTGAATGTTTTTGATGTGATTAATTGATGATTATGTTAATATTTTTTTGAATTTAAAATTTGTAATTGATTTACTATTGTATTCTTCTATGAGATATAAAATAATGATTTTGTTTATATGATTTGTATGATTTGTGTTATCTTAATTTTTTTTTAGTGTTAATGATATGATGATGATGAGTTTTTTTTTACATTTAATATATATATTATATGTTCTTGATTGATTATAATTTGTGTTATGTGTATTTACATTGTAAAATGCAAAACTGTTATTGTGTTAAATAATGTTGTTGATTCTGTGTTCGTGATTATGTTTGATATTGTAAATGTGTTTTATTTATTAAAATTTTGTTTTGTAAATGGATTGTGAAAGGTGTGATTAAATATGTGTGAAATGAGGTTTTTGTTATAATTATCAAATTTATTTATCTGTTTTGTGATGATTCTAAACTTTTATGTTTCTGTGTTTTTGATTTGAATTATTTTATGTATGTATGTTATGTGGATGATATGTGTGTATGTATTTTCTGGTAATGATTTATGCATGATGAATTTACTGTACTTGTTGAACTGAATTAATGTTAATGTTAAAATAGTGTTGAGTGATTTTGTGAATTGATGTATAATGTATTACTTGATAATTTGATGTAATTGTTTGACTGATTTGACGATTCTTTTCTATGAATGAAATTTGATGATAATTTGTATATGTATGTGATGAATTGAGATATGTATTAATTTATGTGATATGAATTGATATATATGATTAATGTGATTGATATTGTAATGATTATTTTAATGATGATATATATGGTATTGTTGAATTATTTTGTTAATGTGTATGTTGTATATGCTTGTATGTCATTTGATATCTGTATATTGAATTTTGATGATGAATTGTGTAATATTGTATATTGTGATATTGTTAAATGTGATTTGTAATGAGTAATGAGAAAATGTTATTAATGAAATTTAATGCATGATTGATTTATGTTTTTGATTGAATGATTTTGTTGGTGTATGATTTATTGATTGTATTACTTTGATGTGAAATTGATTTGGAGCTATGATATTATTAATTTTATTTATGTGTTGATTATATGTGATATGATGCTCTTAAATTACTTTCGTATGATATTATGATTAATGAATTAACAATTTAATTTGTGTTAGATAAAGTTATTATGGATTGAATGTAAGAATTGAATGTTTAATTAATGTTTGATGTGTTTATGATTTGTTTGGTTTGTATTGAACATTGAATGTGTAAAATGTTAATTATGAATTTATGAATTATAGGAAAATGATATGTGGGATGGTGTTTTTTATGCATGATATTAGTATATCTTCTGCACATGATTTTTTTATATGATTATTTATAATTTGAATAGTTTGTATTATTTGTTTGTTTTTATGAATGGAAATGATATTTGTGTGATATATGGAATGTTTTTTAAATTGATTTAATTGTTTGTTAATTTTTGTATGATACATTTGTTGATGTGATGTGTTAGTAATGTTGTTATTATTATGATAAACATGGCAAATGTTATGTTTTGGTTATTAATATTGTATATAAATAATGATATCTATGATGATGAATTGATATAAATGAAATTATTTTTGAAAGTTTATGAAATTGTGTGTTGCTTTTAATGAATTATAATTACTTTTGTTCTATTGTATGTTAATTTCATGTGGATATATTTGTTGTTTTGTGTATATTATGAGTTATTATGTTATGATTGTATTTGATTGAAATTTAATTGTTTGAATGTTCTTTGATGGATGAATGTTGAAAATTTATTGTGATGATATAATTGTATTGATTTATTAGTATAATAAAAATGTAGTTGCGTGAATGTGTATTGTTATATTTGTATTTATTAAATGTTTGATTGAATTGTTGTTTATGTCTAGGTATTTGAATAATGATTAAAATGTAATATATGAATGTATATATATAATTTTGTTTTTTTGTTGTTGATGTGTTTTGAAGTCATGTGAAATTATGATTTTTTTGTATTATACTATGTGGGTGATGTGGTTTGTATGACTTGTGTATTACTGTGTTGATTGATGATATGATGTATATGATATTTATGTTGTGTTGAATGTTGTATGGATGTCTTTGTATTATTGTGAAAATAAACTATGTGATGAAATTGATATATTGTGTTATTTGATGATATAAGTATGTTGTGATTTTGCTCTACATGTTATATGAATTGTATATAATGATTTTTGATGATATTGATGTATGTATTGAGTTGTTTTTATATGATGTATTTGATATTTGTATTTTTTGATAAATTTAATGAATTTATATTTACATATCTTAAATTGATTGACTTATTGAAATTGTTTTGATGTATGATTATTGTGATGTGCATTTAATGTGTTATGTGATAGATGTTAATGTTGATGTGTATGTGAATTTGTGTTATGATTATGTTAGTTGTGATACTAATGTTGTTTTTGATTGTAATATATTGTATATTGTTGGTTTGTATTAAAATGTGTTTATATTTATGATATTTTGTGTATTGTTTGTATGATCGTTGTGATATGTTAATATTGCTGATGGTGATGAATGTGATTGATTTTATTGTAATACAGAAATTTTTAAAAGTCAATTGAATTTTTTAATGTATTTTGTGTTTATCATATGTATTTATTGTGTATTGTATGATTTATCATTTATATTTTCGTTGAGTTTAATGGTTTTGAATAAGGGATATGTGATATTATGTATTTATTGGTAATTATGTTCCTTATTGTGATTGTATTTTGATGATTTTTGTTATTTATTGATAATGATATGGTTTTTAATGTTGTGAATTATTTTTATAATGATTAATGAAATTATAATATTTTTTGAAATAATGTTCTATTAATCGGTTTTTGTTGAAATTGAAATGTGCATGTGATTGTTGAATGTTAATTTAGCTTTTTTGCTGAATGTAACTGATGATTTTTAATGTGGAATGATTGATGATTCTATGTGATGATGTTTATTTTTCTGTTGAATTTGATGATGATGGAGTTATTGTAATATTATCTATATTTTTGATGATATGTATGTTGTTGTTGTGGAATTGTTTGTGTTTTTTTTTTTATTTTATATGATTGTTTGTGTTTTGGTTAAAAGAATACTTAATTATATTGATTGAATGTTGTAATGTAAATTTTGATATTTTTGGTTGATATTGTTTTAATTGATAAATGATTATTTTGAATTTGTCTATTATATGTTTTATGTTATTATGTTATGTAATTATAAATGTTTTATATTTTATTTGGTGATTTCTATGATTCGATGGATGTGTATTTATATAAGTTGAAAACATGAATTTGAAATGATTTTATTTTGATAATAATGCTAATGATATGCATATGTATTATTGTTTTTGTGTTTTATGGATGTTTATTGATCTTTAATATTATGTTATTGATTGTGTTTTGTGGATGAATTTCCTTTTGAAATAATATAAAATAGTAATGTATAATGATGTAAATGTAATGAAACTGTTATGATTTAAATTGGTGACTTAATTATTTTTAATTATGTTCATTTGTTTGAATTGTTTTTTGTGGTATGTTTTATAAAAATTATACATTTTATTAATGTAGTTGTGATGATGTATTAATAATTGCAATTATGATGGATATTGTTTGATTGAATATTTGATATGATGATTGTGATGTATTGTATGTGTATTATTTATATGTATGAAAATTGTTGTATTATATAGGATGTAATTAATTTTTTATATTGATATGTGAATGGAATATTGAATGCACAATAATGATTGATGAAAATTGTAGTTTAATGTATGATAATTGATTTATGGGTGATGTTCTGTATTGTGATTTGGTGACTGTCTTAATTGTATTTTGTTATTGTTTTGATGTAAATGTTTTAAAATTTTGATTGATATGATGATGGTTTGATATTGTGTTGTTTATTTGATGTATTTTAATGTGAATTTCTTTTAAATTGTTTATTGGATAATGATAATGATATGTTTTAATTTTTTATATTGTATAATGATATATGTCATTGACGGAAATATATGTGATTGTTATAATGAAATACTTATGTCTTAATGAGTGATTTGATAATTGTTGTTATTGTTGAATGTTATATGTTATTGATATAGATGATATATATATGTTTGATTTTATCATTTATATGATTTCTTTTCTTTTTATTGTGTAATAATTGTAGATGATTTCTATATGCATGTTAATTATGTTGAATGTATATGATAAATTTTATGATTTTATGAAATGGTAGATTGTAATATGGAGCTTGTGTTGTTTTCTATGATTGATATTGTATTTGTGAAAATTGGTTGTTTTATTGTGTTTGATATGAAATTATGTTATTGTGAAAATGAAGATTGAATTTGTGATAGATGAATGAATGTATATTGTCAGATAATATGTTATTGTATTTTGTTGTATAATGTGCTGTGTTATTTTTGATTTATTGTAGTATTGAATATGATAATGATTTTGGATTTGTGTGTAAATAAATGATTGATGATTTATGAATATATGTAAAATTATGACTTATATTTAATATTTTTATTTGTTTAATAATGAATTTTTTTGATGTTATATTTATGTAATTAATATATGATAGAATATGATATTTTGTATATTGAATTATGATTGATTTAAATTATGATGTATTGTTGTGTTTGTTTTATATATGAATATATAATTATATTGTTATGATGATTGTATTTGATAATTGAATTAATGATTTATGTTATTGATTTTGAATTGTTGACTATTGTGCTATGTGTTTAATGATTGATATAAATGATGATTATTGATGAATAATGCGTTGAATTATTGATATGTTAATTTGTGATTTTATTTATATTTTGAAACATTCCATTGTGGGTATTGTGAATATGTATGATTGATGTTAAATATATTTAATGAATGTGTATGAATTGATTTGTGTTTGGTGATGTGATGCTGTTGTTGATGAATATGTTAATGTTGTATGTTTCTGTATAGAATTGATTATGAATATTAAATGCATATGTGAATGTGTGTGATTATGATGTATGTATATATTAATGTGATGAATGAATTATTTGTTTGTCTTGATTTTAATTATTTAATTGATATAATTGTACTATTAAATGTTGTATGATTATGTGATATAAATTATGTGATAAAAGGGTTGTTTTTGATTTAAATATATGTTTGTTTTTTTTTGTTCTCTCTTTTTGTTTGATATGTGAAATTATACTTTTTTTTTGTATTATATGGTGAAATGATGATGTAATGATGTTGTGTATGAATGAATGATTGTATACTTTTGTATTTTGTAATTTTTTTTTGACTTAAAATTGTTTGATTGATTTGTAATATTTGATGTTTTAATGAAATTGTTTTTGGTGGATTTACTTAAATTATATCTTAATGATTTATATTATTTGTAGAATTGAAATGTTTGATTTTTTTTATGAATGTGATTTGAATATGAGTGTCTTTGATGTTTTTTTTTTTATTGAAGTGTGTTAAGTGATGGATTATGATATGTTTATTGTAGAATATATTTTTAATTCGATGTTGTTATAGTGTGATTTTTGTGATTTATGTTGTTATTGGATATAAGATTTGTTTGATGTAGTGTGTATGATTTTATCTGCAATTATTATGTGTTTTTACATGCTTTTTTGTGTTGTTGTTTGTTGATGATGTTATGATATCTATAAATATGGTTATTGATGATATAATATGATTTTAATATGTATATATATATTTGACTTGTTATTTTTTATTGTTATGATGTTGTGTTATGATGCCTGTATTTATTGATGGAATGTTATTGTGATATATTTTATGATATATTTGAATATGTTATAAGGATTGAATGATTTTTTTTTATTGTGAATTTTGTTGTCTGTATTTTTATATGTTTGATTCTGTAATTAATTGTTATTAATATGATATAAATGTTTGCATATAATGATATTGATGTGATTTATTTTTGTAAATATTCTTGATGATTTGAAATGATAAATGTGATTAATTTATGTGCATGATGGTGTAATCTTGTTGTAAGTTGGAATAATTAAAAATTGATGATGTGTAATGTGTATATATTGTATGTTTTATGAATTTTTTATTTTTGTGATTATATTGTTTGTTATTTATTTATATTTTGAATTTTTATTGTGTGAATTGGATTTGGGAAAAAAATGATGTGTTAAAAATTTTTGTTTTTCTTTTGTTGATAATATTTGGAAATTGTTATGTATAAATGAATGATTGTATGTTTATTATAATTGAGCGTTTAATGTTTAGCATAATTTGATTTTTTTTTATGTTTTCTGTGTTTATTTATTTATTGAGATAATAATTATGGTGAGTATGGTGTAATTTCTTGTTTTGAAGTGGTTTCAATGATGATTTTGGTATAATGTTTTTAATTTATGAGTTTTTTTCTGATTTTGATATTGTTATTTGATGTTGATGTAAAGATTGAAAGGATATGATTTTATTAGATTATTATTTGATTGATGGTTTATATGTGTTTTATGTTGTATTATTATGATTTTTTATGTGTTTTGATGTATGATGCAATTTTTGTTAAATTATATGTTGTGTTTGGTCTTTAATTATGAATATTTGTAATATGTAATATTATTTAATGTTGAAGTGTATACTATTTCTATTGTTGTGTAATGACTTTTATATGTTGATTTGATAATTAATGGATTGATTGTTTGATATTTTATTAAAATGATATGTATTGAAGTTGTGATATTGATTTTAATAATTAATGATGTTTCTGCTTATTATATTTTGTTATATGATTTTTATGATAATTGTAAATTATATTGATTTATTTTTAAAATATGTTAATTTGAGAGAATGATGTGAAAATTGATGATTTAACTTTTTTGTGATGATTTGTGATTAGTTGAAAAAATCCATTATGATTTGTTATTGATTATGATTATTATATTTATTGGTTTGATAATGTCTATGATGATTTGTTCATTTTGTGTTTTATTGTCTTGATAGTAATGTATGATTATATAATTTTGATGATGTTGTTAGATGATAATGCTTTGAATGAATTGATTTGTATGAATATGTTGATGTTAATGTATGATTGTTGAATTAATGTATTGAAATGTGTATGTTGATTGTGTAATGATTTTTTGATTGTGTGTTTGTTATAAATGCATTATATATGTTGACGGAATGATTATTGTAATTTGATTGATGTGGTGATTAGTGTATGTGAATTGATTAATGAATGTTGATTTTAATGAAATTGTTATTGATTTTGTTATATGCATATGCTAATAATTTGTTTGATATGTATGATTTTGATTGTATTGATGTTATGATTTTATGTGATATGTATTGTGTTTGTGTGTTATGATGCTTGTATGATATATTATTATGAGTTATTCTGATTGAATGATGGTTGAATTATGGATTATATTGAATGTGTTTAATTTGTACTGTTTTATTGAATGTGATATATTTGAAAATGTGTATTTCTGTTATTCTGATGTATTTTGTGTTGATGATATGATAATATGATTGATGTGAATTGTGTATTATTTTTTGATTTATTATTGATATTCTTGAATGTGAAATGATAATGGATGTATGTTCATTATGATTGATGGTCTCTTTTGATGTATGGAAATTTTGATTGTTTTTGTTTAACATGTGTAAAATGAAATTATTATTTTGTTTATTGCTTATGTTTTTGTTATATTGTTTTGAGTATTTTGTGGATAATGTATTTTGATAATTGATATTGATAATGTGTTTGAAATTTTGTAAAATATTCATTTGTGTTTGTGTTATGGTTTTTAATATAATTGTACTTTGTTTGATTATTGAATTTATATTATTTTGTGATTATGTGTATCATAATGTATGCATGTTTTTGAATATGATTGGTTAATGTATATATGTGTATTATTGATGATGATGATTATTTGTTTTTGTTGAAATGAATATTTGTTATGAGATTTAAGGATTATTTAAATTGATTTATTTTGATTTTTGATTGTGTTATTTTTTGGCATCTTTGAATGATTTGATTTGTAATAAATTGATTAATTGTTTTATTTGCTCTATGTTTGTTATATTTATGTGGTGTGATGATGGTGATGAGTAATGTGATTGATTTTGTAAATGCTTATTCTGATGTAAATAATTATATGTTTTCATGTGTTGATATATTATTGAAATATAGCTTTATTATATACTGTTTTAGGTTTAATTATGTGAATTGATATATTGTTGGTGTATGTTTTTGTGATGTGATTAATGTATTAATATTTTATGAATTTGATTGTTAATATTTTGAAGATGTAAATTGATTAGATGGAGATATTGTTTGATGATTGTGATGTAAAATTATTTATAATTTATTTTAATGTTTGGATAAATAATATGTATTATATTGATTATTGTTAATGTATGATGTATTAAATTTTGTTTTTTCTTTTGAATTGTTATTTGATGTATTGTGTAAATGATGATTGTTTTGTTGTAAATATATGATTTTTGTGTATTATGTTTGATATTGTATTATTGATTTAAATTAATTGTGATTTTTGTGAGGTCCCTTTTTTGATTAAATTGTGATTAATTGTGATGAATTGATTTGTTCTGAATTTGTTAATTAATTGTTTGTTTTGAAGAGGCATGGATTTTTATATTTGTATTATAAATGATAAATATGATATAAAATTGTATTTTGATATTGTATGAGAATGAATTAACATTATTGAATTGTGATATTATTTGATTTTGATGTATTTTTTTTGGGTTTAATTTTGGCTTGTTGATTTGCTTTTTTATTTTTGAAATTTGTGTTGTATGATATTATATAATTGGTGTGATTTTATGATTTATGTATTATTGTTAATTGATGACAATTGATGATTTTTGATTATGTTCTTTTGTGTATTTCTGAGTTGTGATTATGCTTGATTTTGTTGTTATTATGTTATATCTATGTTAAATGGATGTTGTTAATGTATTTATGATGTGTTGATTTTGTGATTGATTTTTTGCATATTGATATAATTGTGGTTTGTATGATTTAAAATAGTATGATAAAATAATTATGATGATGAATAATGATGTGATATGAATTTAATATATTGCATATGTCATTGTATAATTGTAATAATGATATAAATGATTTGATTTGCGATGATGTATTGTATTTGATATGTTTGTAATTGATTCTTATGAATGGAGATATTAGTTGTATATTATTAATTGCTATAAGTTTAATGTGATATTGTTAGTATTCTGATTATGGAGAATTTGTTTGATGTGATATAATTTATTGATTTTAGTGATATGATGATAATTGGATTGATATTGTGTATGTGTTTATGCATTGTGATATGTGTGAATTATATTGCTGATTATTTTTGATGATTTGTATTGTGATTATTGTATGAAATAATGATTAATGAGGATATAGTTAATTATATATGTATGATTCTATTTCAATGATATTGTGTAATTTGCTGTATTCGTATGATATTTTTATGATAATTTTGTTTTTTTTATTTAGTTGTGAAAATGATGAACGTGATTTTTTTTTATGTTTTTATATTTATTGTCATTGTATGAATGGTGTTTGTTCGGGATGTGTGATATTTGTTAATGATATGTATTTGATTAATGTGAAAAGTGATGAATTTGAATAATGTGAATTTTTTTGTAATTAATGTGACTTGCATGTTTAATGTTTGTTATATTGTGTAATGATTTGTCATATTGTTTTTGAATTGTGTTTGATGTGAATACTAGTGTTAAAATTTTGCATTTTTGTGATTATTTTGTATGTGATATATTGATTTGGATATTTTTGTGAATATTGTTTTGAATTTATAATTATATTTTTTTGATTTTCTGATAATTTATTTGTTGAGTTTAAATTTATAATTGTTGGTTGAATTTTTGTTTTGATGATTTGATTTGATTAACAATTTAATTGTGATTTTTTATATGTTATTGTTGTGTAATAATATATTTGATGTTAAACACTTTGTTGATTGATATAATGATGATTTTGAATTATGGTCAAGTTTTTTTGGTTGGGATTTTTTTTTTTTAATTGTAATGAATATTGTAATTATGTTTTTTGTTATTATTTATTTTTATGTGATGTTGAATTATGTGATTTTGTTTGATTTTTTTTTGGATATTGAATTTGTATATGTTCTGTTTATTATTTGATTTTGAATGATGTGTTAAATGATTATGTTTTTGAAAATGTGATATGTGTTGGTGGATGTGTTTAATGGATGTAACATGTTATATAATGTTTGATTATTGTGATTTTATTATATGATTTTTGATGATTATTTTGATAATTAAATATTTATATATTAAATTTATATATGTTTATTAATTCTGAATTATGAAAATAATTTTATGAAATGTATGTTTGATTTTGATGTTATTGAATGTCTTGTTTATGTTATATTGTGTTATATTTGAATATTTGTATTGCTGATATTGTGATGAATTATGACGGTTTATTATAAAGCATTAATTGGTGATGTATAATTAGTTTATATGCTATTTTTTGTGATGTGTATTAAATTAATTTATTTGTAAAAGTATGATTAATGTATGTGATATGATATTGATTTTTGTTAATGTGTTATTTTTAAATTGTTTTTGAATGATTATGTGATTTATGTATGAATGAAAATATTATTATTTTTTGTGATTTTTGTGATAATATGTTTGATAATTTGATGTGTGTCTTTTATGTTTATAATTTTTTGATAATGTATTATTGTTAATAATTAAAAGTGTAAATGGATTATGGTGTTTGTTGTGTTGGTTATGATCTTTGTGTGATGATATTTGATCTTTATTTTTGATGTGTGTGATTTTTGTTATTTGATTTTAAGGAAATTTATGAATATGTCTTTATGATGTTTTGTGATGATTATTGTATGTATTGATTGATATATTGATAAAGTGATACTGATTGATTTTGTGTGATAAATGAATGTGTGATTTGATAGTATGTTTTGATAATGTTTTGTTTGTTTTATGAATATAAATATGTATTGAAATGTCGATATATATTAAATTGATAATGAGTGTATTTGAATGGTGTGTTTTTTTTGTGATTTGAGATTGATTATTATTGAATATTTGATCAATATGTTTTTTATTATATTTTGATATAAGTTTGATTTATGAATTGTATGAATATCTGATTGATGTGTATGATGTATTTGATTGATATTAATTTTGATAATTTGATGTTGAATGTTTTATGATTTTAATATATATTTTATTTTGATATTTGAATTATTATAGTGATGTATATTGATGTGAAATATAATTGGTTATTTGTATTATGGTGATGATTGGGAAATGTGTTGATGTATGGTATTTTTTATTTTGATTTGAATGATAATTAATAGTGTTGTATTTTGTTTGATTGCAATGGTTAGGTTGTTAATTTTATTGAATTGTATTGTTTATAGTTATTTTGTTGTGTAATGGATGTTTGTATATATAATTATATTTTTTTTTGTGCTATTGTGAAACTTGTTATAATTGAGGATTATGTTATGATAATTATGTGTATTGATTTGATGTTATGATTTGATATGTGTGTGTTTAATTATGTTTGTGATTAATTTATGTATGTATACTGTTTTTGTAATTATGTATATATGTGTTTTGTTGTTAGTTTATGGAAATTTGTGTAATTATGAATGTTTTAATTTGTTTGATTGTGTGTATAATTTTGAATTAAATGTGTGATTTGTATTATTATTATGATAATAATATTAAAAATATGGTTGATGTTTTGTATATTTGTATTAATGTTATTATTATTGTGTATAATGATGTGATTCTTATGACTTTGAATTGAATTGTATGATATTTACTGAATTATATGGTACTTGATTTTTTTTTTTGTGAATTCTTTAATGTGAGATGTTCATGATCTTGTATGTGTAATGTATGTTGATATTTGTGATAATTTTATTATCTTATTTTTAATGAATTGTGTGCATTTTTAAAATATTTGTATGATGTATATGTTGTAATTTATGTTTGTGAATGTGAATAATTTTTTAATATTTTTGTACTTTGTAACTTATTGAATGTGTTTGATAAATGTATTATTATGCTTATAATTTGCATGTTGTTATTAATATGTAAATTATATGATGTGATTGAATTGTGATTTTGTGATAATATATTGCTTTATTATGTTTGTTAATTATAATAATTAATGCATTTGTTGATGTGCAATATAATATTTTATTTGTATGTTAAATTTGATTTGATATTTAATATGGATGTTTATTGTTTTGGTTATTTTTGATTTTGTATTTTTGATGATGAATAATAGGTGATGATTATTTTTGTTTGTAGTATATTATGATTTATAAAATAAATTATTATTATATATTTGGTGTATATTGTCTGTTGATAATTGATTATGATGATCTGGTTATGTATAAAATGATATTTAATTTTGAATTTTGATTACTGGATATGGATGAATGAAATGTATATGATATGATAATATATGCAATTTTTTTTAAGATGTGATTATTTTATTATTGATTTTTTTTGTAAGCTTTGTTTGAGGTATATTGATCTTGTGTAATGTTGGATGTTATTTTGATTTGTAATTTTTAATTGTTTGTATATGTCTTTGATGTGAATATGATGTTTAATGATTGGTATATCTATGTATTTTAAAATGGATGTGGATATTATTTGTGATTTATTTTGTAATTGGTACTTGATTTTGATTTATATTTTTATGAAATATGTGAATATGTTAATGAATGTATATGAATTAATGATTGGTATATGTATTTGTGGATTGTTAAATTGTAATTTATGCTGTTATATGTGAATATGTTGTGTTATTTTATATATTCAAATTGTTGTTAAATCGATTTTTTGATTTTGTATGTGTTGCATTTTTTTGTAAAAAAATTTAAAATGTATAAATTTTTTAATATGTTTTAATTATTTGTGGATGTAAATTTATTTGTTGATATAAGTTTTTTTTTGTTATGATTTTTTAATGTTTGAATTTATTGAAATAAATTGAACTGATTTAAATAAAATATATTGTTTTATGTTTGATGATTGTATTTTTGTTTGATGACTGTGTATATGTATTGTGTTTATATGTATGTTACATATAATGATAATTTTTGATGTGATTGTGTATGTTGTGTGTGAAATGTTTTGTTGTGTGTTGATATTTATTTTATGATTGGTGTGTGATTTGGATTTATGAATGTAATGTGAATGTGATATGATGTGTTGTGTGATATTGTGATGATTTTTAATATGATTTGATTGTTTGCATGTTTGCATGAATAATTGTTATGTAATGTGAATTGTGTATTATACATTTTGGTGAATTATGTTTGTTGAATATTATTGTTTTATTTTATTTTGTTGTGATGTTATGAATGTGATGTTTGATGTGTATATATATTTTATGTTTGCATTTTTTAATTTTTTATTATGTTATTGATTATGAAATGGATGTGATGATTTGATGTTGTGTTGATTTTGTTTGTAGATTTGATGATATTATGTTTGAATATATGATGATATTATTTGTTAAATATTTTTAATATAATGCATTTGATCTTTATTATGACTTTATGTTAAAATATTTATTATGTTATTTTGTTTTATATTGTTATGATGAATTGGATATCTATGTTGTTGTGATGTATTGTTTTTAATTTGTTTGTGTTATTTGTTTATATAGATTGTATGTGTCTGATATGTGTATTGTTTTGTATGTGTTGTATGTGTTTATTATGGATATGAATTGATGTTTATTTAGTGTTATGAGTGAATTTGTATTATGAAATTCAATGTAATATGATTATATGTGTGTGTTGTTTATATGTTAAATATAAGGCATGTGAATTTTGTTATTTGATTTGATACTTATTATGTTGATATATGTATGAATATTTATTGTTTGTGATTTATAAATGCAATGATTATTAATATTAATTTATTTTTTTGTTTGTTATTTATATAATTGTTTTGATGTATTATGGACTTAACTAAATGTTGTGTTGATGTAATAATTTAATAATTGTATGTGTATTTTATGAATTGAATTTTTGACTGTTGAAAATGATATGATTTTATGATTGAATTTATTGTAATTATATATTGTGTGCATTTAATGAATATGTTTTGGATTGTTATAAATGTAAAAATTTGTTAATGTGATGCTAATGTATATGTGAAATTGATTGTTTTAATATTTGAATATTGATTGATGAATTTGTGTTATATGATATTTGATTTGTTTTTAATGAATATAATAATTATAATTGATATCATAAGGTGATTGTCATTATAATGAAAAATTATATTTGATTATGGTGTGTGATATTTTTAATTTGTACTGTTGAATGTAATGATTATTCTGTCTTTGATATTATTGATGTTTTTAAATGTTTTTGATTATAATTGTGTTTTTATGTGATTTAGAATTTGTGATGGTATTTATTGGATAGTAATATATATTGAATTATTTTGAATGTATCTGTGTAAATTGAATTGATTGTATGCTTTGGAATAAGTATGTGATATTGATGTTTTTTTTTATTGATGATTTATGTGTTTTATGTTGTATGTGAATTTTATGTATTGTGATGATTATTATTTGTTGATTATTAAATAATGATTATTGTTCTTGATGTGTGAATATTGTTTGTGATATCGTATATGTAATGTATTGATGAATATTTAATGTTACATTTCTATGATGTTTTGAAAATTTGATATGTGAATTGCATTTTATTGTTTGAATTGGATGTAAACATTTTTGTATTATTAACATGTTTTTATTGAATAATTGTGTAGGTTGATTTTTATATATGTGATATATGATGTTTTGTTATATATGTCTATTTTTAATGATTTATTTGATTGAATTGCTTGATTTGATAATGATTGATGATATTTTATATTATATTTATGATTAAATTGAATTATTTTGTTATGTATCTTGTGATGTGATGTTAATATTAAATGATAAAAATGATTTTATTATATATGAATTTTTGTGATTGTGTATATTGGTGTATTATTTGTGATGTTTGGTGATTGATGAATTATTGTGTTATTCATGTGGGAATGTCGATGTATTTTATGTTATTAATTTGTGTATGATATATACTTTTATTTTGATTTATGATTTTTTTGACTCTGATGTGTGTGATTATGTTGAATTATTGTCTGACTTGATTGTTTATTATTGAATTGTTTTTATTGTAAATTGTATGTATAATGATTATGATTTTGTTTTGTTGTTGAATTTATGTATGATGTAATATGAAATATTTATTTGATTTATTTGTTGTTTGTTTATCTTGTATTTTGTTATATTTTTTGTTGATGCTATGATGTTATTAATGCTTAATTATGTTTTATGTTTGGGGAATGAATTGTGTTGATTTTAAGTTTTTATACATTGTTGATTATTGTGATATTTTATAATTTTATATTTTGAGTATGATTTGATTGATATGTATGGTTTTTGTATCCTATTTAATTATGGCTGTTGATTTTCTATTATTATGATTATTTTTGTTGTTTTGATAAATGTTTTTTTCATATATGATTGTGTGTGTGTTGTATCTTTATCTTATGTTTATTGATTTGTGTGTGGTTTTTGTTATTGAATAATAGTTTGAAATGATGAGATTGGATGTTGAATTTTATTTTGGAGGTTGTATTTAAATCTTTGTATTTGTTTTTTACTTTGTTTGAATTTGTATTATGTGTTGTGTTGAATTATTGATGATTGAATGTAATGTTGTTGTTGAATGTGTTAATGTGTTTATGATTGTTATGCTGTGTTGTGATGTAATGAATGTATTTTTATTGAATTATTGTGTATTTATGATTATTATTTTGATTTTGTTTGAATGATATGTTAATAATTTGAATGATATCGTGTTGAATAATTCATCATTGTTTTGAAAGCTTATGATATAATTTTGATGATGTATTGATTTGAAATTGTGAAAATTTGATTGTCGGTTGTTGTGATTTGTTAATATATCTATTTTGCTTATTGATTTTTTTATAATATGATTATTTGTTGAATGCACATCATTCTGATTAATTTGATTCTGTATTTGATTTTATATATTGATTATGTAATTTTGGCTGTTTGTGGTTTTCTTTTTTTTGAATAAACTTTTGATTTGAGTTTGTGATGTTTTTGTATGACTTTGCTATTGTTTTGTGATATATGAATTGTGATGCATATATGTTGAATGAATTTTGTGAATTATATTTGTTTTTTGATTTTATTGATATTGATGATTATAAATGAATTTGTTTTATTTATGATGATTGTATTTGTGATGGTTTTTTTATATTGTGTGAATTGTATTATTGTTGTTTAAATTGAATAATATATTTTCTTGTTAATTTTATGTGAATTTGATGAATGTAAAATGATTGTTTTATGTATTGATCTTAAAATGTGTGTATTTGTGTTTCTAATTGATTAATGATAATGATTGTATGTTAAAATTGTTTTTTCTGTTTGGAATGTTGATGTTGATTGTGATATTTTGTAATTGTGAATATTAATAGTATTGTTATGTGTATTTGGTATTGTGTATTTAATTGATGATGAATCGTCTTGTATTTTTGTTGTGTGTAATGTGAATGGTGACTTTTATTATGATTATGTGAAAGTATGATTATGTTAATTTGTGGAATTGTTATGGTTGAATGTATTTGATTTTATTGAATTGTTGAAAACTTATTTTTATTGTGTGATTATTGAGTTGGAACTTTATTATAATTGATGATTTATATTGTTAGTTGATGTTTATGTGTAATGATTTTTTTTTTTTAGTATATCTGATTATTGTGCTATTATCTTTGAATTATTTTTGTTTAATATTTATTTAATGATGATTTGTTGTGTTTTTTTTTATTTGTGATTCTTTGGTGTTGTGTTTGCACATTTTTTAATATTTGATGTTGATTGTGATTATATGTTGTGTATGATATGTAATTGTGATAAATTGTTTGAAATATGAATTTATGTATGATTTAATGGAAAATTGATTTTTTTGAATAGTTGTTAAATTATTGATTAGTTATTGTTGCTATATATTGTATTGAATGATTATTTATTTTTTGTTTAATAAATTTTATAATGATGTAGTTGTATTATGTTATGTATTTTGATTATGATATTTGTATTTTTCAATATTATTGATGATTTTTTTTATATCATATTATGTGATGTATATGAGATTAGTATGATGGTGTTGATGTTTTATATGTTATTTGATATTGAATTATGATGTTTGATTATTTTTTATGAATATGATATTATATATAGTTTTATAATATGATTATATTTTAATATTGTGGTAAATTGCTGTTTTATTTGATGAATTAATTTTGTGTGTGTGTATGGATATTTTTTTTGTGTGATTATGATATAATTTATTGTATTAATTAATTTGATGAATGATGAAGTTTTTTATGATATATACTTTACATTGCTGTGTATGAATGAAATGTTATATTAATGTATGTAATTGGAATGAATTGTTGAATATGTTATTGAATGATGATTTAGTGAATGATTATTGAATTAGAGAATTTAAAAGGTATATTTAATAAATGTAGTGAATTTTGATATATGTGAATTTATGTAATCAATTTATTTTGTGTAATGATGTCTATGATTTGATGCTGAATATGTGAAATGTATGTATAAATTTATTTGATATGTGAATATGATTTTGATGATTTTTTTGTGTTGTATTTTGTTAATATGTTGATGATTTAATTGTTAGGTTAATTGTTTTTGACTTGATGTATGTGAATGTGAATGTTGAATGTTTATTAATTGTTGTGATTTGAGAATGTTTGAATTTATTTATGGTTTATAATATGTTTTGGTTGATAATTTTTGATTTAAATTTGTATGATTATATTAAGGATATTTTATCGTGTAAATAGTGAATGTATTTTATGACATATGTGTATTGATATTTTTTTTTTTAATGTTATGTTGATTTTGTTTAGATTTATGTTGTTGTTATTGTGTTATTTTATTGAATTAGATGTATATTTATATAATGAAAATTATGATTTATTTGATTGATTGATTATGTGTGATGTTGTGAAAATTTTATGAAAATGTTTGGATTTTTTGAATATTGATAAAATATGAATTTAATTGTATGATGTGATTATGATTCATGTTTGGTGTTGTTGAAATAAATAGGTGATGATATGATTATAACTGATGATTGTTATATTGTAAGGCCTATGATGATTTAATTTGAATGATGGTTTAATATTGAATGTATATCTGTAATGTGTTGTATTTTTGAAAATGTGTTTAGGTTTAATGCTTTGGATGATTATGATAGGGTTTGCATGTATGTTATGATTTGTTTATGATGTTTGTATATGTGATTTGTTTTATGATTTGATTTTGGGATTATTGTTTCTTATGATGATGTATTGATTAAATTTTTTGTTATGATATTTGTGCAAATTGTTTTTATTAATTGTATTAATTTATATTGATATGTGATTGTGTTTGAATTGATATGTGTTGTGATTTTGTTTGTGAATGTTGTTTGAATTGATTTGATTTTTTTGTTTATTTTGATGTTTTGTGTGTATTATTGATGTGTTTTGATTTTATTTTATTATTTTATTTGGATTATTTTTATGTTGTTATGTTATGTTGTTACTGTGTTATTTGATTGAATTGATGATTTGTGTAATAATATTATGAAATGTAATGTTATTGTTGTATAATGATTTTCTTTTTGTTTGTTTTATGATATTATAATTATAATATTTGTTGTGATTTTGATGTATTGTATTAATGTTTGTGTGATTTGAATGATGTTGTAATTTGATGTTGGTTGTATGGTAATATTTTTTTATATTTTGAATTATTCTTATTGAATTTTTGTGTTATGTATGTTTTTGTTGGTATTGAAATATGATTTTATTTTATGATGAAATTATAATATTGATAAGCATATGAACTAATTTGATGTGATTGAAGTGTATATTGTTTTACTGGTATTTTTTAATGTAATTTTGAATTTTTGAATGTAAATGATTTATTGTGGCAATTAATGTGATATATTTAATGTATTGGAATTTGCTGAATGTAATTTGAAATATATGTGATTGATTATATTGTGTATTTGAGTTTGTCTATTGTTGTTAATTGATGATGTTATTGGAAATTTATATTGTGTATTAATTTTTATGATTATGTGATTATTGATAATATTTGTATTATGTTACGACATATTATGTTTGAAAATTTAAATGTTATTATTTTGAATTGTATGTGTTGTGATTATATATATATGATGAACATTGTGATATGGTGTTTCGAATGTGATGATTACTGATCTATTGTGTGTTGTGATTGTTATATATTTTATGTATGATCATTATTTACTTTTTGTTGTTTTTAAATTTTTTGTGTTGATTTTATATTGTGTGATTGATGGATCAATGATGAATAATATCTGCATTTGTTGAATTTATATGTAATTTGTTATTTTTTTGATATGTTTGTGATGTATTTTTGGAATTTGGGATGTGTAATTGTTATTGATTTAATTGTTTTGTTTTGATGTTGATGTTTGTTGTATCATATTGTGATTTATTGTTTTAATTTATGTTGTTTTATGCATGTTGTTAATTGGTTTTTGATGAATGATGATGATGTATAATTTATATTGTACTGTTGTGTTTATATATAGATATTATATTTTTGTAATGAATGATGAGTGGATTGTGAATATATTTATTAATATATATAATGTTTGTGTTTTATGTATTGTAATTATATGTATTTGAATATGATGTTAATGATTTTTGTGTTGGTGTTATTAAATGTTTTTGTTTGTGTCTATGATATGTATTTTGTGTTTAATGTGATTTTGTGTGTTGTGTGTGTTTTAATGTATGTGATGTGGAATGTTGATGTTATGTAAAATGTGATATGATAGTATGTTTGTATGATGCTTTTGATTTTGTGTATATTTGGATGTTTTATTTGTTTTATAATAGTTTGTTGTTGAGTTAATGATTGATAAATTATGATGTATAAATATATGAAAACATGATTTATTCTTTTTTGTTTTTTATAAATATTGTGTGGTTCACTGGTAACTGTGATGTATGGTGTTTGATGATATGATATATTGTTTGTATTGACTATTATGGTTGTTATTATTTATTTATGATGATATTATTGATATTTTTTGGGAGTTTTGGGTTGTATGTGATGAATCTTTGTTGATTATTTTTGTGTAATGTTTGAATTGTTGATAAAGTGAATATGTGGAATTAATAAACAATGTATTGTGTTGAATATGATTGGAGATATATTGTTGATGTATGCTTGTTTAATTAATTGATGTAAATGATGATGTTGATATAATTTTTTGTTATATGAAATATAGATGTGTGTGTTATTTGCTGCTATTATGTATTCTTTTGTTATTAATGATTAATTGCCAATGTAATAAATATGATGTTTATAATTGTATTTGTTATTTTGATTATTTGTCTGAATATGATTATTAATATAATTATTGATGATATGTGATATATTGTTTGTGTCTATGAAAATATGATGTTTGTTTGTATTAAATATTTGATTATGTTTTAAAAATTGTTAAAATAAAATCTTAAATCATGTAACTGATATATGATTGAAATTTTTTGTTAATTGTGCTTTGATAATTTTGTTGTTGTATATGTGGATAATGGGTTTTGAAATAATGTAATTTATATGTTGTATGTGTAAGTGTATTGTGTGTTGGAAATAATTTATTCGACTGATGATTTGTGGTGTTTATATATTAAATTGAGTGAATTGTGTGTTGATGTGATGTTATTGAATGATTATCTTGTATGATTTGAGAGTATTATTTTTATTGTTTATGAAATTTCGGTTTTTATTTTATATTTTTATTGATTTATTATTAATGAGATTATTTTTGTGTTTTTGTGATTGAACTTATATGTAATTAAATTTTGAATGTTACATATGTGATTGATGTATTGTATTTTGATTGTTTGATTAGAATGTGTGATATGTTTATGATTAATTGTTAATTTTGCATTTGATTGATAGTATAAATTACGTTTGAAATGTTGATTAGACATTTAATTTTAAATTGTTGATGGAATATTTATTGAATTTATGTATGAATTGTTATGATTTGTATTGGTTTTGAACTTTTTGATACTTATTTGTGATTTATGATAATTTAAATTAATGTTGATATGATTTTGTTGTTTATATTATTTGAAGTTTAAATTGTTGGATATATGTTTGAAAATTTTTGTGTTTTGTTTGATTTTATGTGCATGGAATGTTTTATTTATGTTGATTGAAAATTGAAATTGTATTGATTCTTCGTGTATTGCTTTATTGTATTAATATGAAATTTGTGTTTTTATTGATTATTGATTGTATTTTTTATATTTATTTATGATAGTGATGATTTTTATATAATGTGTATAATGTTTGATGATAAAGTAATATATTTTATCATTGTTATATGTGATTTGATGTTGGATGAGTTTATTGAACTTATGATGTTTTTGATGATAAATAATGTGTTTATGATGCTATTATGATATGAATATGATTTATTATGATTGAATTTAATTTTATTGTGTGTATTCTGAAATTGATGGGTAAAAGATTTGTTGATCATGTTTATTGTTTATTGTTTTGATGTTGATTGTATAAATAAGGTTGTTTAAATATATTCTCTTTGTATGTAATGTATTTGATTAATCTTTGATTTTTGTTGTATTGCTTTTATATGTTGATGATGATATGATGTTGAATTTTGGTGTGAATGTTATTATTTTTATTATTATTTTATTGAATAATGTGTGTAATGATGTGATTATTGTTTATTTTTTGAGTGTATTTAGATGATGAATGGTGTGTTTTGTTTTTGTTGGTTTTTTTTTGGGGGGATATTATGCTTTTTTTGAAAATTGATGTTGTGTCATTGATATTATATTTTTTTGTTTTTTATGTGTGGATTGTGGTGTTTTTTGGTTGATGTATTTGTTTTGATGTATGATTGTATTAATTTTTGAAATTTGAAATGTTTTAAATATTTTAATAGTATGATTGTATTGTTTTTTCTACTTATATTTTTTGTTTGATTTGATGATTTTTGTTTGAGTTTAATTATTTTTTGTGTAATTGATGATGTTTTTATGATTTGAAATGTGATGTTAATAAATGTGTTTGATGGTTTTGGTTTATATGTATGGTTTGATTGAATTGTGGTTGTATTTGTTTTGATTTGTGTAATAATTTTTGTGGTTATATTTTTATTGTAAAAGATGTTTGATAATGTTGATATTATGTACTGATATATTTTTTTAATTAATATAATTATTTTGATGTGAAAATGTTTTTATGTGAATGATATTGACATGATGAATTTTGATGTTATGATTGTTGTTATAATGAATTATGTTTGTTTATATTTATTGTATTTGTAAATTGTGTATGTTGTGTTATTTTGATATTGATGTTGTGTATTTCGAAATTAATTTAATTGTTTATGTGATTAATTTATTTTTGTAGATGTGTGTTATTTGAGTTGATGATAATGATATGTTGTTTATTGATGATATTTTGTATAATTAAATTGAATGAATGATATTTATTTTATGAATTTAGGTATATATGTTATGCTATTTGTATTGTTATTTTGATATCCTGATTTTGTTTTGTTTAATGTAATTGTGTATTAATGTTTTTATATTTGGATGAATGTGATGTTTTGTATTAAATTTGATTGAAATTGTGTTAATATTATTTTGTTTATATGTGTGATAGTATGTATATGTGATGTTGTTATGAATGATATTTGTTTGATGTTGTATGAAATGATGTGTTTTGATTATTGTATTTTTGTGATTGTGATAATAAGTTTGTGTATGTTGTATGTTATATTGTTTTGTTAACTGAATGCGTGAACATTGATATGGTGAATGTGTTTGATTTGTGTGTTATTTTTGTTTGAATATGATAAATTGAAATGTTAAATAATGCTTTGATGTTTAAATTTATAATTCATTTTGGTATTTGACTATTGTTGATAATATGTGATAGGATTTTTGTTGAATTGACTTTTTGATGTAATTAATGAATATTATGGTGCTTTTTTTGAATTGTGATTTGAATGAGAATTTTTTATATTGTTTAAGTTATCATTTTTTTATGATAATGTTGCTAAGTATGTTCCTTGATTTTATACATCTGTGCTTATTTGAATGATGGATTTGATCTAATTTTGATTTTATAAATTATGTTTTGTTGTCTGATATTTTATGTGATATGGTATATGTATGAGTTTGATATTATTAAAACTTGGGGTCTATTATGTGAATTGTGAATGTATGATTTATTTGAGTTGTGTTTTGGTTGATCTTGTTGATTATTATTTATGAATATATATTTTGATTATTGTAATCTTTGTTTTACTTGTGTGTGATATGATGGATAATTTTGTAATTGTTTAATATGATTTGACTGTTTGTATATCTTGAAAGTTAAATTTATGATGTATGTATTTTTAAGTGAATATAATTGATATGTATGATTTTTTTTATTGCTTGTATTATGAATGTTTTTGATTTAATTTTGGTAATGTAATGTGAAATTGTGTTTTGAATATTTATGTATGTTTTGATGTTTATGTTAATGTGATGTTTAATGTATAATTGAAATGATATGTATTTGATTTGTGATGATATGTTATGAATGATTTTTGCTGATTTATTGATATTTTTTTATGTGATTAATGTTTTGTTTGTTTGTATTATTGTGATGACATTACTATGTATGTATTGTGTATACATATGTATTATTAATTTATTTGATTTGTATTGATTGTAATATGAATGAATTATTGTTGATTTTTTATTGATTGTTTGCTTGAATATTTTAATTAATAATTTATATATGATGTAATTTGATTGCAATATGTGTTGATTATTTTATATAATATGATGTTGATTTGAATTATATTATATTTTTTATACATTGTGAACTTTTTATTGATTGATGATTTGCTTTTTTGAAGTGTGTGAATGTTTTGTTTAATTGTTGGTTTAATTGATATATATCTAATAGTGTGATATAAATGATCTTGTGTTATGTTTTATGTTTTATTGTTATATGTATGGTTAAATTTGCTTTGGTAAGTTTTATGAAATGTATTATTGATGTTTGTAATTGTATAATTATGTTAAAATAGTGTTTGAACTGTTTATATTAATTGTATTGTTATTGATTATTGTTGAATGATTGATGATTTTATTTGAAATGGTATATGATTTATTTTTGTGTTAATGAATTTAAATATTATGTCAATTATTTGATCTTGATTTAATAATATGATTGATTTGTGTGTTTTTTGTATTATTAATGATGTGTGATCTTATAATTATATTTGATTCATAATGTTTGAAATTGTAATGTAAAATAATATACTGTATGTGATAGTGATGTATGAATATATGGTTATTTAAGACTTTTTAATTGTTTCTTTATTTTTGTTTTATTTATGTGTTGCTGTAATTTGTGATTTTGTGTATTTGTGCTTGTTGATAATAAATGTGAATTATTTTAATGTGAATAATTATGTTTGTTTTATGTTGTATGATTGAATTTATTGTTTTTGTGGTGTTGTTAAATGTATGTATGAATTATTATGTGTATGGAAATGTAAAAAATTAATTAAATATGCATTGATGATGTGTTGTATTGGTAATATGTTCATTATTATGTATTGAATTGATGTTAAAAATTTTTGGATTTTACAATTGATATTGTATGATATGTTGTTTTTTTTGTTTTTTTTAATTATTTTGATGTGATTCTAATGACATTTTTCTGTTTTTAATGAATTTAGTTGTATGATTATGTTTTTGTGATAAATGAAGGTTTATATATATATATTGTGTTTTTTATGTTAATGTTATGATAATTCTTTTTATTGGAAATGTAAATATGATGTCTGAAATGATTGATTTATATATGTATTATGATTGTGAAATAATGTATGTTGATGATTGTATGTTTGAAAATATTTATGTGTCTGGTTATGTAATAAAATATAAATTTGTGTATTTTTATTAAATTGTTTGAATTGAATTTATTTTTATATATGATTTTGAGGATGAATTGATTTATAACTATGAAGTGAGTATTGTTGAATATGTTGTTAATATTGTATATGTTTGAGTATTTATTTTATGAAATGATATTATTTTTTATGTAATGTTATTGCTGATATTTATTATGATTTGTTTATTTAATCTTTTTGTTGAATGTTTGATTTTATAAAATTTTGTATGATGGTTGTATTATTTTAATTTATTGAATCGACTGCTGATTAATAATGATGTTGAGAGTTCTTTTTGATTGAATTATGAAATTGATGATATTGATTCAATATTCAATTTTATTTGTTGTTGTTGATATGTTGATTATTGAATTTGCTGATAATATATTTTTTTTTTTTTTATTTGTGCTTATTATTGAATACTTTTTTGTTATGATGTATTATGTATGTTATAATTTGTGATATTAGTAATTTATTTTTGTGTGAATAATTGTGATAATGAAATTATGAATTAATTTTTGGATATTGATGTGATGATTAATGTGTGTTGAGTGGATAATTAAAATTGATTTGTTGATGTATAATGTTTTTGTTTGATTATGATTGTTATTTGTGAAATGTATAATATTTTTGTTATATATGTTTATTTTGTGTGTAATGAGTTGATATATTTTTATGTTGTTGTATTAGTTGGAATATTTTGTAATGATGGTTGTATGAAATTTTTATGTATGTAACTTTTGTATGTGTGAATTTGAATGTATATAATTATGAATTTCTTGATGCTTTGTATATATTTGAATGATTTGTAAATTTGATTTGTTTACTTGTATTATTTGTATTATGTATTTGATAATTATGTGATTGTGAATTTTGTATGATGATATGTTTGTAAAATGTGACTATTAATATTTTTGATTAAGATATTTGATGTTGAATGTTTTTGTGAATTATTTGTTTTTATGAATTGAATGTATTTGTGATGTGGTTATGTGTATGACATTGTAATTTTGTATTTTTGAATTGTTGTTTTGACTGTAATTGAATGATAATGTTATTTTATTGTTGCAGTGAATGTGATTAATATCAATGCTTTGATATAATTGAATTATTAGTGATGGTTAGGATGTTATTATTTTGATATGAATGGTTTGTTTGTTGTGTTGTAATTTTTGATATATGTTTATGACTTTTGAAATAATGATAATTTGATGAATAGATTTGATGAATTGTTGTTATTTGTTTTGTTGATTGAATGGATGGTTGTAATGAATGTGTATATGTAATGTGATATTATTTGTTTGAATGATATTGATATGTTGTTGTATTGTTTTATGGTTTTTGATGGAAATTATTGATGTTTTATGTATGAATTTTGATGTTGATTAATGTATTAGATTGATTAATTGTGATTTTTGTGTGATTTATAATATTTAATGATAATAAATGAGGAAATTTTATTTGTTAAGGATGGTAAAATTTGATGTAATGTGTGTTAATGTCATGAATTTTATTATTGTTTTTTATGTAATGAAATGTATATTGTTTATTGATGATGTGCATGTTAGAAATTTGTGGAATATTTTGTGAATTTGTGTTATGATCTATGGTTGTTTTTTATTATTTTTTTTTTATATGTTAATTTTTGTTTGTGATTTTATTAAATTGAGTGTATATGAATTGTGTATTTTTATTTTAATGTGGTATGATATTGTGTGGTATTGATATACTGAGTATATTGAATGTTTAAATGATAATGATTTAATATTTGATTTTGTATTTTTTATATGATTTGTGATGGAAATTTTTTGATTGATTATGAATTTGATTGATATGATGTCTATAATTAATTGATTGTTACTAATATTCTGATATATGTAATGTATTAATGATGATGATTGAAATATGTGTGATATGTTATGATTGTTAGATTTGTTCTGTGTAATGCTATGTGTTGTTTTTTGTATGATGGAAAATTGTTATGTGAATGTTGTATTTAATATGTGTGATGATTTGATGAAATAGGTGAATATGTGAATATTGTTGTGCTGTGATTTGTGTGATTGTACAATTGAATGATTGTTTTTGTGTTGATATTGATGATATGTATTGTGTTTAGAATTTTGTGATATGAATTTATGGAATTTTTGTTTTTTTGTTTGTATGTTTGGTGTTTTGATGGTTCTATTATGTGATATATTTTGATATAAATGTAATGTGAATGCTTGTAATATATGTTAATTATGTTATGTATTGTATGAAATTGGTATTGGTGTTGTTTGTTGTGATATTTATATTTTGTTATTTGTATTTGTAAAATATTAAATTTGATGTGTATTTAAATATGATTTGGAATAAATTTATATTTGTTAATGGGATGTTTGTGATGTTGTGTTAATGTTGTGCTTATTATTATATTGTTATGTGTTATTACTATGTATTTGATGTTATGTATTATAATGTGGTTGTTTATTGTTTTCTGAATGTGGATACATTTGATGTTTGATTTTTGAATTGTGAATATGTTGTTGATGATTTGATATATGCATTTGTTGAATTATTTGTGAATTATGATTTGAATTGGATTTTTATTATATGATTTTTATGATATGGATTAATTTTGTGTTATTTGTGGTGCTTTATAAATTGTTTTATTTTGTGCAAATGTAAAATTATATGTTTAAGTGGAATATTGTGTTGGTGTGATTATGTTATATTTTGATGTTATGTCTATATACTGATGATTTTGTGATTTGTTGTATCAATAATTATTGAATTTAAATATATATTGTAATGAAATTATAAATTGGTAATAATATAAATGTGTTGTTTCTTAATGTTGATGTATTGTTGGATTTGTATTGGTTATGTGTAGTATGAATGATGAGTTGATGATTAATTTTTTGTTTTTTTTTATAGGTTGATTTTGCTTTTTATTGATTTAATGAATTGTATGAATGATTGTGAATGATCTTGAGATTATGATTATACTGTTTTTGAATTATTAAATTGTTTAATTATTAATTGTATGATTTGATTTTATAGTATGTGGTTGAGATTGTATTAATTAATGTTAAATGAATATTTGTGATATTGTTGATAATGTTTTTTTTATTGATGAATATTATTTAATATTATGATGTATATTTGTGTTGTGTTGATGGAATTGTTAATGATGATGATGTTGGTGTTGAAATTATTTGATGATGTATATATTTTTGTTTTTTATGTGTGTGTTGTAGTGTGAATGTTATTTTCGTTATTTTGTAAGATGTTTTGTATGAATGATTTGTTGTGATTTATTTTGTTGAATTTTGTGTGTATTGTGAGTTATTTTGATCTGTGTTGTGTGTTATGAATTATAATGATTCGTGATATGATTTTATTGTGATTGATGTTTTTTTTTTATTAATATGTTTTATGTAGTTTTGTTATTAATTATCGTATTTTATATGAAATTTTAATTATATTTGGTATGTTTGAATGATTGATATATTTATTGGATGTTTAAATGTGAATTATATTGTTAATTAAATTTGGGATTATTTGTTGATATTGTTATGCATGTTTTTTTTTCATGTTTACTTATGTTAATACTTTTTTAATTGATGTTTGTTATTATTATGATGATAATATAATGGATTATTTTGATATAATGAATGATTTTTTTTGTTTATTGCATTTCTGTTATGAAATGATTGTTGAATTTATTGTTAATAATGATGATGTCTTTTGATGTGATGAATTATTGAATTGTTCATGTGATGATTTTAATTGATGTGATGATGTTATTATGTATGTTGATTTTGATTATAGGATTATTTTTGTGATTAATTATTGAATGATTGGATTATATTTTATGATTATTGATGTTGTTGTGAGTTACATTCTGGATTAATTTGTTTGTTGAAACTGGATTTTAACTGATTTTATATGATTTGACTATTTGGAATTGATTAATGAATTTTTGAAAATGAATGATATATGATTTAATTTTGTGATTTCTTTTTTGCTATATTTTTGATAATTTATGACTGTCTGATTATTGTTGAATGTTATGTTAGTATGTCCGTCATTGGCCTCGCCAGTGTCAATGATGTTTAAGTTGATGATGAGTATTGTATAATGTTTTGTGTTTTCCCACTGATTGCCTATTGTTGAGCTGTTGTTCTATTTTATACTTTATGTCCCGTTGCCAGCTTCCCCCAATTGTTTTGTGAAATGATTGGATTTGGGGGGAATTGGTTTAATTATGATGTAATTCTATTGTTAACTTTGCATATGTTATTACTGTCTTATGTTTTATTAGATTTAATTGATGTGATTGTTTGTTTGAATTTGTTGATATATGTTAATGATATGATTTGATGCCTTACATGATTCAAATGTATATTGATGGTGATTATTTGAAACATTTATTTTTGTAATTTGAGGATTGAAAATTTGTCGTATGATATGATAGTTTTATTTGATGATTGACTTGTTCATGTGTCTTTGATATATCTTTATTCTTGTGTAATTTATAGTTTTAATAATGATATATTGATATATTGTTGATTGCATTTGATGATATTAATGATTAATTTGATTTTTTTGTGATTGTTATATGTAAATGATATATATTTTTTTAAAGATGTTGTTTTATTTGTGTGATTTAATATGAACTTTTTGTAATGTTTAGGAAATGATTTGATTGTAATTTATATGTAAATGTGTAAATTATTGTTGATATAATTTTTTATTTTGTATGTTTTTGTGTGTATATGTGTTGATTTTTATGTGTAATTTGTGATGTGTATTGATCTGAAATATTTGATGTGTATATTATTGTGTAATTATGTATTAATTTGTTTGATTATTTTTGTGTCTGATGGTTTATTTATATTTTTATTAATATTATTTGATCAATGTGTTATTAAATAATGATATACTTATTTTGATGTCTTATTTCTGTTTCTGTTTTTGTGTGTGAATTTTTGATTGAAGGTTTGTTATATATATATAATTTGTATTGTTGATGATTTGTTTTTTTGATGATGGGAATTGTATTTAATTGTATGATATTGAAATGAAATGTTGTTATGATGTGAACTGATGTTTGATGAATGAATAATGTGTTAAATATTGTATATGGATTAATGAAGGTGATTGATGAATGTATGATTTTTTGATTATGTTTTTTTTTATGAATATTTAAATTGTTTATGATGTATATTTATGTAATATTTATTGGTGTATGATTATTGATATGTTAGGATGAATTTCAATTATTTATGTGATGATTATTTGTGATTATATGATTGTGAAAATTACTATGGGGGGGAATTGTGTGTAATTTATTGTTTATTTGATGCAATATGATTGTATGAGTATTGATATGATATGAATAATTTTTTGTATGAATTATTTATTTATATGAATTAAATTTTGGAAACTGTGGTATTGTTTTTTTTGAAATTTTTTTTGGTTGATATTTTAATTATGACTAATAATGAATGTATTTTGAAATTTATGAAATGTGTTTTATTGATATGAGTATATTTTATGCTATTGATTGTATTGTTGTATTATGTTGATTTGATGTATTATAATGATGATTTGATTTAATTTATTTTGATTGTGTTAATTGATTGATGTTTAAAAATTTGATATTTATGAATGAAAATTTAATGATTTGATTTTTGTGTATGATGAATGTGTGTGTTTATTTTTTTTATTGTAATGTTATTGATTTACATGATTTTATGTTTTTTGTTGTGAATATTTGTTTTTTAGTGAATTTTGATTTTGTTATGTATTGATGAGTTGATGTGTTGTGTTGTTGTAATTATATTAATGTGTTATTTTTTTTGAATTTTGATGACTGATTAAATGTGAATTGTGATTGTATGTGTTGTTTGTGTTAATTTATGTTAATTTTTTTTATATATTTATGTATGTATATATTATTGATGATGTTATGAATGTTGATTGAATGTGTTGTGTTATTGAATTATAATTTTGATGTGTTGTAAAATAATCAGTAATTGTATGACATGATTAATGAATTAATTTATGTTTGTAATGTGTATATGAATGTGTTATATGTGATTTTGAATATTGATTTTGGGTATGAATTATGATTGTGTGATATTATTTGTATGATTGGGATGTGTGTAAATTGTAATGTGATGTTTGTGATAATTGATATATGCATAATTTTTGTGTTTATTTTATTATAAATGGATATTATTTGTATATTGTTTTATATTTATTGATGTATTAAATATGATTATATTATGTGTATTGTGACTGTACTTGTGATAAATGTTTGTGATTTTTTATAATTTATATAGTTGTGAAAATTTTATTTATTGTATTTGATATATTTGATAAAG
>Ga0179593_1332036_pt1 | contig 49287 bp, 70 predicted proteins | sample CZODoug2_1_08_16_FD_185931 | JGI IMG/M metagenome (GOLD analysis project Ga0179593, IMG submission 185931) | Vadose zone soil fungal communities from Angelo Coast Range Reserve, California, USA - CZODoug2_1_08_16fungal (PacBio error correction) | ecosystem: Environmental > Terrestrial > Soil >... | reverse complement strand
TGATGATTTGAGCTCGGGTCGCAGCTTTTTTCAATTTTCGCCCCCTTTTTCTTCTTCTGATTTTAGACGTCTCCCATGTTCCTAGACCGCTAATCCTTCCCCCAGACCACGCACAATAGCGGTCGCTCGGATCTCACATGCCCGGACCTGGACCCTCCCCCCAGGGGTATTTTTAGTCCTTTGAAATTCCCCCGGCCCGTATTCTCTCGGCCTGACCGCCAATGGTAGCCAAACTTTCCTTCCTCTCCCCTCCCACTTTTAACAATGATCTCTTATTCCTGTTGCCGAATGATGTTCTTCCGACACGGTGTGCACTCAAGGTCAGTCGTTTTTATTAGTTTCCTCGCAACTTACAAAGACGTGGCCTTGACTTTTTTTCCCCCCTGGGTCGCTCCTTTCCACGGGATCATGCGCCCCCCCTTCTCCCTTTTTCATTTTAATCGTCATCGAATAATATCTTCCCGGCGATGGCGTGACAAGCCCCTCGCCCTCGTCCAAGTTCCTTCTCTTGGACTTTTAATTTCTTCATGTGAGAACCTTGCCTAGATGTGGACCCTATAAACCTTTGTCAATCTGCCTCTCTCCCCCCTTTTGACGTCTCAACTGTTATAGGTCCTTTTTCCTGATCGCGCTTCTCTCATTAACATCCGCTCTTTTGATTTTTCCCTCCCTTTCCCCGTTCATGTTCACACGATCCGCCCTGTAGAAAGACCCCAGCCTTCGTTATCGGTTGTCTTCCCCTTTGAACCCCAGTCTGTTTTGAAGGTGTGTCTTCAACCCCCTCCTGTGACCCACCTTTTTGATTCACCTGAGTGTAAATCTTGCTTCTCAGCATTTTGATGATGTTTTTCGGTTGGGGGTTACTTAAACTCCCTAACTAGTTTTCTTTGGAATGTCTTGGATAAGAGGCTCTTGGGATATAGGTTCCACGTCAAATACCCAGCCGCTTTTGCTACTCCGTTGGTGAAGGTGCTTGACTGCTGCCCCCACCCACATTCGCGGCAACCCCGTTTCCAGTGTCGATTCTGTTCTGTATTCAATCTCGCATCAACCACCCCCCCTAACCGTCTCGAATCGGACCAAAACGTCATGCCTCTTGACCATCTCCGTTACTCCCCACCCCCTCTTACGAACCCCCTGAAGCGTTCGAACCCTCCGAGAAAGGGGGTGTTTGTTGACCTTAAACCCTTCCGCGCAAGAAAGCCCCCCACTCCCTCCCCCTAGTTTCAATTCTCTTCCACTTTGAGTTTCCTCCCTTCCATTCAGTCGATTCTGTGAAGGTCCAGCAGTCCAATGAAAAATTTTTGCGCTGTTGCTTTTCTCCATTCCAAGGTAACTTTTTCCCATTTCGTCATCATCCCCCTACAATCCCCACTTTATTAAAGCCCACGATCCTCCGCATCGGCCCTCCTTCGGATTAGTTTTTCCCAAGTCACCCCTTTCTCCCCGTTCTTCCAGTTTTTTCCCTTAGCTTCGGATTGCTGTTTACCGAAAAACTTGCCGCTGTGACCCCCTCAATGTTAGGAAACAGGTCCCTTCCTCTTTCGAACGTTCTGCTACTTGCCCCTCAGAAATTTCTCCTCTTTTTTCTTTTTCCCCCCAGGAACACGATTTTCCAATATACGAGTGCTGCCCCCAAAATCATGCTATCCTTTCCCTTTTCTCCTATCTTGGTATCTGGTAAAAATCCTTAGTGTTGATTCCAACGGAACCTGCTTGAGAACTTTTTCCACGCATTCTGAGCGTTGCAGCCCTTAGTATTTCTAGAGTATTACTTTTCTCCTTGAAGAATTTGTTCCCCCCTCAGCCGTCCCCTTTGACTGCACGACCGTCCTTCATGGTGCGGCTCTCAAGAGTGCTCGCACGACCCACCCCTTTTAGGATATGGGGCCCGAAGGGTCATTTTTTGTCGGGTTTTCCATGCTTGATGTTCTTTTCTTTAGACCCAGCGACTCCCAGCCCCCTGGAGCTTCCGATGATGTGATCTCCTCGCGTCTTCCGACAATTTTGGCAACGCATCACTCCCCTTTCCACTTAAACCCTTTCACCTTTCTTTCCTTTAATGATCCCTCCTTCCTTGAGTTTTTTAGTCGTTATAATCTTCAGGCCCCTAATCCGTTGATCCCGCTGTCGTGATATGAAGGCTTAGTTTTCCTCTCCTCTTCCCCCCCCTCTCTTTTCCTTTGAATTTTTACCTTTTCCCTTTCAGTTCCCGGTCCCCCCTCCCTCCGTAGAGTCGGTTTTTCTTCCCTCCAGCTTAAGCTCCCACCATTGAGATTCTGCGCGGCGTTCTTAAGAACGGAAACTTCCCCTAGTAGCTAACGGTTTGCGTACCCCTTATTGTAACCCGCAGTTTCCAGTAAATAGTTTTTTAATTCAACCATACAGCCCAGCAGTCCGATCTTTAGGTATTTTTTGGACTGCCAATGGAATTATATCTCGCTTAGTACATCGCTCTTCTGCTCAGTGAGATAATCTCTCCCCCTTTCCTTGGGTTGTGAGGAGAAGCTATTTTCTCCACACATTCCTGCTCGGATCAGCATTCGGGTAAAAAGCCGACGCCCTCCCTCACCTCTAGGTTCCGTTGTCTTCTAGTTATTTTCCTGGTCCGGTGGACCCGTAAGTGACGCATTAACGTTTTAGCAGCTCTCCTGGTTTGCCCAGTGCACATCGTCAACCCCAATTATTGTTCGTCTTTCTGCTTTTTTGGAATAACCAAATCATGATTTGGACTGGGCCCCCTTGCGACTGAAAGCTTTCGTGTCTTCTTTCGCATTTCGTTTGACAGCATCCCCCAATTGGAGCTTGCCCCCCTATTAAGTTCCTTCTTTTTTCCCCATATTTCTTCTCTTTCCCCCGAGGTGTATTATAACGAAGCGCCTTCGATCTCTCACCGCTCAGGTCTTCGATGTATTCTCAGGTGCGTCCACCGGATTTTGCCAATTGTGCCGCGGCGCTCCCAAATCCTCTTTTTGATCTTTACGCCAACGCTGAATGTTGCATTTGGCGTCATTCACGTCATGACCCCAGCTGGAAGGCCGTCGCCCCTTTATTTTTTTCCACGGCACAACAAAGTAGTTTAAACATTGAGCGCACTTTTTGTTTTAGTGTGAGATCTTCAATGCGTTTCTCCCCCTCCGGTCGTTCGGAGCGACGGCTCGTTTTACCGATTGTTTCAGAAGGAGGACTCTAGTTTCTTTGGAATCAGTGAGTTTGCCCCTACCAACAATCGACACTTTCTAGAATCTCACCTAGATAGTTTGAGGTTCCCTGCTGGTATCAAAACGATTTGGGAATTTTTCCCATTTTCGCAAAGGTTTTTATAATCGAGATTTCCGGTTCGTCACGGGTTCATTTCGAATAACTACCCTCCCACCTAAACAACGTGGGGGGTTGTTGTTTTCCCAAGCCCCCCACAAAAACATGGAAAAAGCGACATCTCCCCCACCCCCCCCCCCCTCCCCACCCCCCCCCCCCACAACACCCCCCCCCCCTCCCCCCACCCCCCCCCCCCCCCCCCCCCCCCCCTATTATGATTTGCAAGGAGATAATGGACGTTTTACGTCCGGTTCTCTTGCAGCTTCGTTCGACGGCAGTTCACTGATTATAAACAGCCCCCTGAGTTGTCATTTTCCTGGCATCGGTTCTTTTAAATTTTGTGACCAAAATCAATTAGCCGTCCCTGCCGTCTTCTCTGCTTTCCCTAATTTTGGGAATTTCCTTTTTTCTATTACAGCCTCTCCCTAGTTACTCATTGGGACCTTCAGGACCACTGCAAAACATTTTTTCAATGCGGCTGATTAACTAGCCTCGAGATCCTTTTTTTCTTAACACTTCTGAAGTGACTTCATCTCTCTTTCTAGCTATTTTTAGGAGAGCCCTTTCGCGTGCTTTTTTCCCCCGGCACCGAACACACACCAGTTGAGGTTTTTTTTCCGTCACCCGCAAGAAGGTTCCCCCCTTTGATCTATGTTGCACTTCCCCTTTTCATGCTTTATCCCGGACTCGACTGTATGTGTTGATTCGTATCGCACGCCCTCCCAAATCATCCCAGGTCTCCGTGACATTTAAATCCTGTTTTGCCTTTTTCTTTTGTTTTTGCGATCGTCCTTCCCAACACATACCATGGTTGATTCTTCTTTTATTCTTATTTCAATCCGGTACCCCGCTGCGCCAGTAGCTTCTCTGAACACACTTTCTAGGTCTCCCCTGTAGTCGTTAAGTAACCCGAAAAATCCCTAAGGTAATTCAAATGCGCCTTGACAATACTTCGACCCAATTGATTTTTTACTTCTTATTGCCTTTTTAAAGTTACTACTCGTGTTAACCTCCCCCTCCTCCGTTGCACGCTTTTCTGCAAGGTTTGAGTCCCAATTCAAGGGCTCTGGTCCACCTCCTTCCACCTCTGCAGTTCCCCTCTACACCCGAAGCCGTTTTTGCATAATCCCTATCTGATGTAACAAGCCGTCCTTGGTTCAGTTGACAAAGTTACTCGGAAACCCCTCCCCCCTCCCAGGTATCATCATGGTACACGATGAAGCCCCTAGTCGTTCCCTCCCGGCAGACCACGTCCCCTTCGCATCTCTTTTCGATATACCCTCCCCCTTTCTTGTCAATTTTTGCGATGTCTGGGACTCTCAGTAAATGTGACTATCAGGACGCCCAAACCCCCGGGTTAACACCGTCTTCAAGCTACCGGCCCCTCCCCTCCGCCCCCCCCCCCCCCCCCCCCCCCCCCCCCCCCTCCCCCCCCCCCCCCCCCCCTCCCCCCCTCCCCCAGCTTCCCCCCCCCCCCCCCCCCACCCCCCCCCCCCTCCCCCCCCCCCCGCCCCCCCCCCCCCCCTCCCCCCCCCCCCCCCCCCCCCCCCCCCCCCCCCCCCCCCCCCCCCCCCCCCCCCCCCCCCCCCCCCCCCCCCCCCCCCCCCTACCCCCCCCTCCCCCCCCCCCCCCCCCCCCCCCCCCCCCCCCCCCCCCCCCCCCCCCCCCCCCCCCCCCCCCCCCCCCCCCCCCACCCCGCCCACCCCCCCTTTTCCTTCTCCTTCACGTCCGCCCAAAAATCGACTTCCCTTTAGGTTTCAGATGTATACTAACGACAGCACTGAGTCCAGCTTTAAAGATCTGCTTGGATCCCGGTGAAACTGTTTTCCCGTCATCCCCCTCTGTGTCGCCCAGGTTTTTGGTCAAGGCCTTAGTCTTATTTTCTTTTTTCGTCTCTGTGTGGCCATCCCCTCAACTGGTTAAGTTATTTTTCTACTGTCCATGCTTTTGGCTCCTGCTGGCGAAAGATTTGCGTTATTCGGACCGATGGCGGCCGTTGCATTAAGCCTTGGATTCGTACTTCGCCCCGTTTTCCTCCCCTCCGAACAGGTCAAAAGCTCCTACAAAGCTTTCATTTCCTGTCCTGTTTGAAAAAGCACAAAACTTGAGCGGTCTCTCTGCAGCTTTCTCCCTTGTCTTCTACCCTCCAACTGAGATGCGTTCGTCCTAACCTACTTTCGGGTGACAGTGTGGGTTTTCTTGACTTTTTCCGCTGGTCGACCCCTTAAACACAGCAACTTCTTCCCTTTTATCTATGATTGGCATACCCTCCACACCAATGTTCGTACTGTTATTACCCCCTCGGTCAAAGACTAAGGCCCTTTCTTGCCGTGCTCTTTTTACCTCTCTTCTTTGCATCTTTTTTATTTCGTCCGTTTAAGTCAAGATTATGCATTGTAGGTCCTTGAAACTTAAGCGCATTTCTCGGCCTCGTCTTTCTAGATTCCCGCTTTCCACTCTTTTTCGCAATACACCATACTTTCAGCCCCTTCTTTTCAGTCGTCGTTTCCACCTTGTACAACAGATATTCCCTTCGGATCCCCTTATGTCCCTTCGATACTTTCTTCTCTCACTCCTCTTTCCGTTTTTTTTTTCTCTCTTGATTTTCAAAAGTATTCGACCGTCCTTTAAGGGATCCCTTCCCAATCTCGTATGTGCCCTTCTTCCCACGACCCCCCACGCTGATTCTGGGTAGTCGGAAAAAATTTTGCAAGGCGGAATGCTTTGCTTGCGTCTGCTAGGACTCTCCCTCATTCTTCCTTTTTGGTCTTGACAATGTCTTTACTTAACGCCTACACATTGGCCAATAGGATCCGATGAGATTGAACGAGACACAGGACAGCCCTCCCTTTCCGGTTCCTTTTTTGACCAGGAATAAACCCCAAGATAGTATGTAGGTTCTATCCACTCATTTCCTTAAAACTGGGGAAATACTCCACCTTCCTTCCTTTTGAGACCTGTGCTCACCCAGTCCTACCAACCCCCCCCCCTTTTTTCACCAGTCCAAGGCTTTCTTTTCTTACGCAGGGGATTTTTATAGACTCGAAGCCTTACCCTTTCGAACCTTATTGTTTTCGCGAACCCTGCCTTATCTTGTTGTCTTTTCGCATCTTTTTTTTCTTTCCCCCTCTTTCCTACTTGAGTTCTTCGATTCTTAATGCACCGGCCCGCCATCGCGCCATATGAAAACGCCACCCTTCTCTAGAATTTGTCCCTGCCCACATTTCAAGTGAATTCTCCCCCCTTTCCCCCTTGAAGTAACTTATTTCCTGTCTCCCCCCCCAAGGTCACAACTGTAACAGACGGCATCTTGAACCCTCCCCGGTCTACCACCTCTTGATGCTCCTCTACGACACTGTCTGCTCTTGCTGTCATTAATGACCCCTTTTTGACAAATTTTTTTCGTGATCTCGCACTTCACCCAGAGTCGGATTTCCTTAGGTTTCAAAACTGGGTTTTTTTTGATGTCGCGATTCCTTCTCTCTCTGACACAATCGCCTTTTTCAAGCATCCTTGACTCTACAACCAAGCCCGGTTTCAGCGGCCCAAAGTTTATCCCGCTACTTACGAACTCCTTGCTATTTTCACGTTTTTTATGAATCCTTTCCCTCTCCCCGAATAAATTAGCTGACTTCTCGCGTACTGGTGTCTCCCCATCTAGTAATCTTCTTCCGCGCGTACCGTCTTCCTGTTGCGAAAGATCAGAAGTTCCTTCTTGCGAACTCTTCCACGTGTTCCCCCCCCTGGTCCCACGCTAAGAACTGCGGTGAAAAATCCGAAAGGTATCCGGTTGGTTACATGTTTCAAACTTTCAGTAGATCGCTTTTAGCCAGCCTGTTCCTGAACTAGCCTGGAAACCCAACAACGCCATCATTGTTTCCTAAATGCGTAACTCTTCTCCCCTTTTTTTTCTAGCCGGTTTTGGTTTTGTTTACTCCCTAATATTTTTCTAGGAATTTTTATTCCTCTATCTCCATGTCCTGGCTCCTTCCTCTTACGAAACATAATAGCAGTGTCGGACTCCCATTCTGTTGAAGTTTTTCCCTTCCTCCACCCAAACTTCTCAAAAAGGTCTTTTAAGCTTGGTCACCTTTACACGGGTCTGATTTGCGGATGTCGGTCCCGATCCCTCCCAAATCTCAGCTCTCCTCTTTACCCAACGCATAAATCTCCCCCATTTGCCTCGAACACTAGATCAATGTCTCCGCTTCTCCTAGAGGTTTCGAACAGCTCAGTCCCCTCCTGGTGTGTTTGGGTCCTCTTTCCCCCCCACCTGTCCTCTCCATGAAATTTCTTTCCCCGCAAGTTAAAGGCAAACTCTTAAGGCTGCTAACCCTTTCGATTTCCCCCTTCTTCACCTTCAGATTTACTGATTCTTATCCCTCAAATTTTTTGCCGGACAGATTCCCCACTTTTGATCATGACCTCATTTCTGTCGCTAATTTTCCCCCTTCCCACCTTTAGGAAATCTCCCGCCGACCCATGAATACGATTGCTGTCTCTGTTGGTCACCGACCCAATTGCTGATTTCAGAACGTCTCCCCGGTAAACTTTTCACGTTTCTTGCTGTTAACCCCCTCAATTAACTTGCCGCTTGTGAACTCACCCTCGTCGATCCAGCCCCGGCTAGGTCTATGCCTTTCAACATCCTCAAATAGAATTTGTGTCGAACCCAAGGCACCCCGTATTTTAACTCACCGTTTGAGTCAACAACAGCTTCTCAATGGGGACCATACCCTCCTATCTTTTTTGAGACCCGCCAAACTTTCCTCTTCTTATTTTTTTCCTGATCTTCCTTCTAATTTTTTCGGACCGCATGAGCTTTATCCTCTCGAGTTTGCCGACTTTCTTTTTCCTGAACCTCGACAGTGACTTTTGATTTTCCCCCCGATCCCTCCTCCCTTCCCAAGACCTGTCGGTTTCCATTTCCTCAGTGCTCGAACTCACCCCCCCAACATTCTCGTGGGTTTAGGGAACCGATGTTGCTTTCATTCCGCCGGCTTCTTGCCTGGCTTCCCTTTCTTTCTTGGCTCTACGCTCCCCGCATAGTTGCCGATCGTCACGAGATTTCTCTCCCTCTCCCGTACCTTTTTTTCCCCCTCAGCTTCGTCCCAACCCCTTCTATCCCCCTCCGTTCCACATAAAAAAGTCGTGTTTGTCTCAGCTTCTATTCGTTATAATCAGATGAATCTCCCCTGTCTTTCTCCTTGGCTTTCTGATGAATTCAGTTTCAATCGCAAATCTACGATAACCTCTCTCGGTAAAGACCCCCCTCCGCCCTTGTTCTCATAAGATCTTTTTGTATTAAGACCACTGCTCCCCACTCAGAGTCGTTTGGATAGTCTTATCATTGGGTCAACTGCAGCCCCCCGCTTTGTCTACACTTTATTGTCGCAACGTGCTTTCTTTAGTAAGACTTTCAGGAAACTCTACTCGAATTAATCAAAAACCCTTTACCTCCAGCCTACTTTATTAGCCTGTCCGACGTTTGGACGACCAAGGGACCTTTCCTCTCTCTCTCTGCGCTGTACTGATTGCCCGACCCTTTCTCTCTTTTTCCTTTTACCTACCTGTTTTATGAGTCTCCTTGAGTTCGCAAGACTCTCTTTCCGGCCTTCGGCTATATAGGGTTTCTCCACAACTCTATTGCAACGATCTGTGGTCGTGGTCCCCTTACTGCATTTGTTCTTAATGCCTAGCGTATTTCCTTTTAATGAGGTCACTACTACGTCCATTCCCCTGTGCCGCATAGTCGCGAAGCTGGGTTAGCCTTTAAGTTCTTATACCTCGCCCCCGATAATGGTTTTTTCGTCAGGATCAGGTCAACCCCCTGCCCTCTGAGGGCAATTTCCTCCTCACCTCTTTCTCCCTTTTCCGCTCCGCTTTTTGTAAATCTTCACTCAATTTGCGATTGCAACTGTCATCCTTTCCCCCTCTTTTGATCAATCTTATTACTTAAACAGAAGATATTTTCTTATGACTCGCAGCTCAAGGCCAGGCGTCATCCCCCCCTTGCTCCATCAGGTGACTTATTTCCTTCTCCTTCTTTCGTAAATGTCCTTCCCCAAAACATTCTTCTAGCAGATCTATCTTCTACCATTTGAATCTTCTCACTATTCTGAAGCATTTTTTCTTTCTACACTCCATCATCTGGCGAAGCAAAAGTCGATGAAATCACACCCCGTCGTCAATTTATCCGGCCAAAGTGGATTCTTCGTTCGTCCCCCCTTTTGTCTCTCCGTAAAGCGTCTCCACATCCAGAAGCACTGCAGGATCCGACGGTGCTGTTTCCAGATTCTTCCTCCTTTTCATAACAGTAGACTTCCTTTACTTACTCTAGGCTTCTAACTCTCATGCCTAAACCCCTTTGCCGTTTCGGTGGACACACGAACTATATTTACCTCCTGTTTCACAACTATTATGTAATGTCCCCTTTTGAATAACTTCCGGAGATTCGGTGAGTAACATCTATTTGGTTCTCTCCCATTAAAGTTTGAGGTTTCCCGGAGCACTTGTTACTAATCGCCTCTCGGGTTACCCGTACGCTCTGATTTCCCCTGACGGGTAACCCTGCAAAATTCCTCTTCTGGTTCTTAGACAATTTCGTTTTCCCCCCCCCCACCACTTCGTCAGTGCCTGCTTTTCCCGCATTACTAAATTTGAATTGTTTCTTTTTTCGATTCAGATCTCCGAGTTTCCCCTTCCCTGTGTTCCCCCTTCGATTCCTGAAACCCTTTTTACATGCTTGGCTGATCCTTCCACACCGAGTCGAGACGGCCACCTTAGTTCGTGAAAACGATCCGAGTTTCTCATCTAAGGTACCCAGTTACTTTTGTCTTTTTCAATGAGAGTAACCCCCCTTCACCATTTCTAGCCTTTGTTCACGGCAAACCTGAAACACACCTCAAGTTTACGTCTTCTGACACATCCGGTGATTTTTTTTTACTATGAAGATTTTTTTTCCCCTTCCCTGGAGTTGTTAACTCTTGGCTCAGCTCGTGCGCGATTACCTCATCACTGCACCCCGCACGGTCTTGACCACTCAATCCCTTTTTTTGTCTTTTTGATTTTTTTTTTGTACGATTTCCCCTTTTTCAACCCCAATGTTCTTAATCGCAGCGGCGTAGTTAAGCCGAGAGTCCCAAGACTGCCTCATTTATCGAGATTTTTCATATACCCCCCCTTTTTCCTCACGAGACCCGTCTCTTAATCACCCACAAACCTCCTCCCCTGCTTTAATATTTGTAAACTCCTTTCCGCCACCCCCGTTGTGTTGTCCCCCCTTTTTTTCTTCCCCCAATCGAACCGCGATCTACCTTGTTAAACTATCAACCCAACCGATTCTTTTACTCTCATAAGGTGCGGAGCCTTTTTCCATTACAAAGGAGGATGGTTTCTCACCTGTCCATATTTCGTTAAAGTGCAACAGTAAGAGTCCCAGAGGCCCTTCTCCCTCTTTCATGCTTATGATTTTTTTTTTTTTTTTTTTTTTTTTTTTTTTTTTTATCGTAACCTTCTCCCTCCTGCATATTTCCACAGTTATATCGGAGGACATTCCCTCCCGGTTCTTAACTTCCAAGATGATAAGGCCAGCGGAGTGAAGTTACCTTTCGGCTGCTCGCACCTTGGAGGATGCCCATCATGTTGGGCCCATTATCTCTTAGACTACTCATTCGGTCAACTTGGCTATTTTTTCTTTCCTGATTTCTCCTTCCTTTTCGCTATCTAGAACCTCCAACCGGTTACCCACCCTTATTCCAGCCTCTTCTGTACAGTTCTCTTTCGGAAGCCAATAGCCCCTCTATTTAAACCCGTAGTTTATACTGTCCTCCCATCTCCCCCTGAACTATCACCAATTGCTTTCGTTTTTCCCAAATGGTGCTTAGCCTCCAACGTCAGGTTACCCTTTTTCTTTTCCCACCTGCTCTTCGTCTGCTTTGTCTCCGCCGCCCCGCCCATGGACTTCCTGAATAAGTAATTTTGTGGGGGGTTCCCCATTTCCTATCCAGGATACCAGCTATTTTGGCGTTCTATTCTTCCCTCTGGTGGTCCTCCTGCTGGCTTAGACGTTGCTTTCGTCAATATCTCCACAAAAAAAGCTTTATACCATCCAGATAATTTCTCAAGTGCCAAAGAACATTAATGCCGGGTCACTAGAGGTACTATACATTCCCATGTGAGATGCCATTAAGAAGCCAGTCTCTTTTGGGATGGTTCCCTTTTTTTTTCTTTCGTCCCCCCTAGTGACTAACCAATCCCATTTAGGATTCCAGGTATATTCTCATTCATTGTTGATACCATTACTGGTCTTCCCCGGTCCCAAAAAAAAAGTACTTTGCTTGAGTGTTCTCGTTTCATCTCATTCTTTTGTCCTAAAGGCCGATATCTTCTTTCAAAAAATCTTTTCCGTATTTCCCGCCATTTAGACTCTCTCCTCGTCATCTGGTGAACCCTTTTTCTTTACACCCACCGACTCGCGTATTTGTAGTTCGTGAGTTAGAAATTTCCCCCTCCCATCCCGATCATTTTTACCCGACCCTCTCTCTTAATATCTCTTCCCCCCCCTCTGTGTTGTTGTTGACAGCCCCTTCTCTCCTTGTCAGTTACGATCCTCTCCCGCTTTCTTTGAAGCTCACCTCCGAACTTCCCCCCATTCTTTTTTTTTTTTCCCTCTCCAAAAGGTCCACCCCTGTAGTCCTCGTGATCTATGACCTTTACGGCACTGTATCTTTCCACTTTTGTTGTCCTATCCGATCCTTTTCCACTTCTAACCATTCTTCCCATAGGATAGAGGATTGGTAAACGAGCAACCCTGAACAGCACCTCCTTTCCTTTCTTTCCCGTCGTAAAATATTTCTTTGGTTACCATCTTATATCATATAAACGGGGAAAATTCTGTGTCTTTTAATTCTCCTCTAACATAGGCCCTAACCCCACCACAACCTGTCAAAAGACTGAAAAATTATTTATCTTTAAGACCTTCTTCACTTGCGTGTATTTTTCGAGACGTCTCTGTATCCCCTTTCACTATTATTTTCTGCCCTTCATGATCTGATTTATTTCGCCTCTTTCTTTCGACCTATTTCCTAATAGAATTTCCCTTTACTCCAATTTTTTCTCTAATGAACCTTCCAGCCGCCACTCTCCAATCCACCTCCACTACTCTTTTCAGCTCTGCCACCTTTTCCTCATTATAGATCCATTCCATTCCTTTGCTTTTTTGTAGGAGCAGAACCAGCCGACAAATACTAACTCGACGGCCTTTTACTTCAGGTATACACCCGATTTTTTTAAGTCTCACAGGTCACCGATACCCATGATAGTCTTTGATCTTTTTTCTCTCTTGTCTTCCGGTCCGTCCCTTCGGGTTTTAAACTACCGCTTTTCTTTGTTAAGTGCTTTTCCCTCCCTTAAAAAGCTAGTTCTGTCCTCATTTGTTGTCTTTAATGTCGAAAAGGTACCTCGACTCTTTCGGTCCGCCCCCAGCAACGCACTTTTTAAGATACGCGCCAACTCGAGGGCAAGCGTCACGTGTATCTTTCCGCCTAAGGAAGAGAACCCGTCCGTACTTGCACTTCTCATGTTTGAAGATGATCCCCGGGACAAATAATCGGCATTTGTTCCTCCTATAACTTTTTGTAATGCTTCCCTGATAGGCATTATTTGTTGTACTATCCCTTACTCATGATATCTCTTACTCTCTAACCTTCTTACTTTCTTACAATGACTCTCTTAATTATTCACCACCAGTCTCCGGTTTAATGTCAACCTCCTTCCGCCCCTGCTCCTTGCCACTCAGTTTTACCGGATATTTTTTTTTACGTTTTTAAAAACTAGTTTAGTCTCTCTTCTGCCTACCTGTGCTTGCCCTCACTCATTGACAACACCAATCCATTGTTGTCAATCTCTGAGCAATTTCTTCATGCATGTTGAGTTATTTGTTCTTCTAACATACATTTTATTTTTTCTCTCTTTTTCTACGCTCTCGCTAACTGTCTCATCTCTTTTTTTTCCGGATTAAGACACTCAAGCCTTATGTTGCCCTCTTTTTATTTTCGTTCCTTTCTCCACCCAAAACTGTGTCAAACCCAGTCTTTTTGATTTTTGAAATCCCTTCCCTTGTGACTTTTCCGTTAGAGCTTCCCACTACCCGCGGTAGTCTCAGTGTGCAGATCCATGATTACTACACAATCGATCCTCTCCTCCCCTTATCTGTAAGAGATTTTCTTTCTTTTGTTTTTTTTCGGTCTCATTTAACCCAACCGTATTGAGGAGTGCTTTCCCTCATTTAAATCAATAGACCCTGTGACCTCTTTCCTTCCCCTTGTCATTTGTGGAGATTAACTACTAAGTTATTTTTCTTTTCTTTGAATGATTTTTTTTTCTTTTTTTTTTTCCCCCCAACGACAATGCACAACTGTTTTTTTCTTGTCCTTACATATTGTGACCCCCCCCCCATTTTTTCTCATTCATCTTTTGTTAATAGTCCATACCAATTCCCCAAACGGACATCGCTCCTCCCCCTGAATGACATGTCTAAGTCTGCATTGTCTAACTGCAATTTTGACTACCCGTTGCCCGTATGTTTCTTACGGATTTCTGATTTTTCCCCGTCCCAAATTAATGGACCCCCTTTATGTTCACTTTCCCTTCTACCGAGTGGCTCCTTGCTATTTTCTCAAGTATGATACCTTTTGCCCCCTTTAAGTCAAAAGGCTCTCCTTTTCGTTCTCCCCAAGTACTTCCCCCGTAACTCTAAGATCGATCCAAACATTGGGCTAGACTGTTCCATCCCTATTTCTTTTTGACGGTACCCTCTCCTATTGGTTCTCCCGTCCATAATCTTCATTTTTTCTTGAATTTTTCGTCACACTCATTTTTGCTTCGCCCTCCTTTCCTCTTTTCCCTTATGTCCTCCTTTTTCTTAACACAGCCCTGCAGAATTCGTTAAACTTGCAATCCTTTTCGCAAGTTCCACTCTTCGTATTTTTATACTCTTACGGACGACCAATATTTCTATGACTCCTCCCACCACTTTCCGGATGTTGAACTACTTTTTTTTTCTTAAAGCGGCTCTTCTCGTCTTTCTCCATCTGATAGTTATTCTACAAATTCGCCTAAAGTTAGGGTCGTGTTTCTTATTTTCTATTATCTAGATGGTATGACACCTTTTTTTCAAATTCATTCTACTCCCCCCTTTCTACAGGTAACCCCTTGAAACATTCCCTATCGTACTTTTTAATGGATTTCGGCTTTGAGCTTTTCTTAAACGATTGCGGTACGTCCTCATTCTTTTTTGCTCTGTCAGTTGACTTCATTTTCATCGCATTTTTTCTTTACCATATTTCAACTCTCAGCGGTCCAACCCCTCCTCTCTCTTCGATGGAATTCTCTCATTAGGTGGTTTCTCCCCCTCCCATTCCCCCCTCTTTCAACAGAGCGCTTCGATTTTTCCCGTAAGAACTGTTAAACATGACCTCCCCCTCGTCGATAATGTTGACTCCTTGATTCTTTTAAGACTTTCCCTTCCCCTCTAATCTGAACCCTTCCAACTGCCCCTCTATTCCTGGCTATACTTTCTTCTTCTACGTTCTTTACTAACAGTGGCATATAGTTTCTCCCTCTTCTCCATTACGAAATCTTCTTTTTCTTTTTCAATATAATTTTTTTTTCTCTCCATATAATGTCTGCCATCATTCCTGGGTCCTTAGTTAGATCATTTCTAGTTTTTCTTTCCCCCCCTCCTGCAATCGACCTACTCTTTCTGCCTTTCTTTAAATTTTGTTGTCTTCCTTCAGGAAAATGATTTACTACTAAGTCATCACTTCGACTCCTTTTATCTACCATCGTGATTTAGTACAGTTCCTACTAATCCAGTTGTTATTTATTCTTTCTTAATAAACACATCTCTCTTTTTTCACCTTGCTCCGTCCAGTTTTCTTTCTTTACCCCTCTCGCAGAAAGTCCCCTCCCATTTGACAATTTCAATACGTCCTCTTTACCCCCTATGAGCCGCATAGTATTTCACTCCTCCTGCAGATCCAAGGTCCCCTCTTCTCTTCCGTGCGCGAAGTTTCTTTCCTAGGGAACAAGCCATTTGGTCGATGTCCAACATTTCGAGCATGATATATTTCTCCTCATTGCGCCCACCAGGATTACTCTTCTAATTTTATATCTCCCTCCATCACATCCTTAGTCCCTCTACATCTCCTTCTTTGAAGAAAAACGTTCGTTTTCCCCCGAGAAGTACGTGGGCTTCTTTCTTCACTCTGATCCGTCACTCGCTCATGCCTCTTACTTCTCATATTTTGCACTATTTTTTATTCGGTTTTCCATCTCTCCGCTCCTGAATCCTCGGATGATAAGCTTCCATTGCTTTTTTTCCATACCAAAATTTTCTCCTCTTCTGGGTAAGACCACAACCTCTCTTTTCACCTCTCCAACCATATATTTCATTTCCCATTCTTTCTCCCTTTTTCTCACTTCTTATTCAGTTATACACTTGTGCCTTTTTAGAGAATCATCCCTTATTTTTATTTTTCATAGCTCCCTTTCTCCCTGTCCTTTTGACTCGGAGAAGTTCCACGCCTGCAAGTTACTTGCCACCAGCATCCTCAACGGATCAAGTGTGTTCTCCTCCCTTGTAGTTTTGACCAAACTTATTCCGTACTTTAGATCAAGGATGAAGGGTTATTCTTTTTAAATGTTTATTGTCTTTTTCCCTATTAATTCTATTTACTGATAAATTTTTCTAAATATTAAGGCCCCGTCACACCATTTTTTCTTTATACTTTTTACCACTCTTCCAGATTTACACTTTTTTCCTTCTTTTTAAACTCTTTTCGAACTATTGTCTCCTACGTACTTTTCAAAGTATATTTTTTCTTTTAATTTCTGTAGTAAACTTTTCATTTCTCTTTCTTTTTTCACCGGCCACCCCGTCAACCATTCTTTTTTTTCTAGTATTTCACACCTCTCCTGTTCTTCTTATCATCTATTTTTTCTTTTCCTTGTATCGTAATGTGTTTTTAACCGATCGTGACTCCGCTGGTATTTTTGTATGCCGTGAAAATTCCTTAACTCACAAAGGATAATTGCCCCAACGTCTTTTTTTTTGCGGGAGATTTTTTTGGGCGATTCACTCTTTCCAAACAACAAGGTTTTACTTCCACTTTATGTAGTTCTTTGAATCCGCACCAATTCGCCAGTTATCTGGAGTCTCCCCCTAACTTTAATACTCCTCTAAAATTATTCTAATCTCACCCCCTCCAAAAATCTTTCCAGTTAATAACACTCCCTTTACATTTCCGCACCACACATATTTCTCTTTTTTTTTCATTCTTTAGTGAAGAACATGCTTTTAAAATTTGTTTTCCACGTATCACCACCGATCATTTCTTTTACTGTCTTTTCAGTCACGTAGGCCTGCCCTTCGAGGTTTTTCTCACTCTTTCCCATCTTATCTCATTTTCTACCAGTCCTTTTCTCTAGTTCAACCTTTTTTTTTCCTTTTTGAGGGTATCCGTCAACTTATCCTTGATAAGCGGCATCAAAAATTTCCTCCTTTAGACATCTTCCTTTATCATTTCATAAAACCTAGTAATTCCATCGTACTTACTCTTACTTCTTCTGTCGAGAACTGTGGCTCTTTCCATATCTGAGTATCCTTCTCATACTTCTTCGTTTGGGGAATTTTTTTTTCTTTGCCATTTTACCGGTCGCTACCTATTCAAACCCAACCCAAGGTTGTCGACACGTATTCAAGCCGTACTCTGTGTTAAAGTTCAGAATCACGTGAAAGCCAAATCGAAGTTAGGTCAACCCCCCTGTTACAAAGACAGCCAATATCTACCAATCTATCATTGTATAGGTGACCTTTGAGTGATCAATAGGGTGTTTACGTTGGAGTAGCCGGCGAGATTACGGTAGGTGTGTATATTTTCAGCGTTTCAACGCCCCCCTTCCTTCATTATGTCTTACGTCATTTGTCCATTTTGCAGATCAGCCGGTTTTTTATTCCCGATATTTGTTCGGTTTCTTTATTTCTTCGATGGTCTTTATTTGAAAATGTCTTTTTTTCTATTCTCGTATTACCCTAACCATTAAAACACTCTTCTCCTACACCAGATCATTTCTCTCTCCCAAGACCATTCCATAAGAAATTTTTCTAAAGAGTCAGGCAACACACCCTGAGCTTATGTAAGAATCCCCGCTATTGGCTGGTGCCCTGTTTTTTTTTTGTTAGGCTATTTAATCTGTTTTCTCCTTAAACCCCAACCTCATATTCTTTTTTCCCAGTTTATTAGATGTATTATACCACACCTACAGAGTCACTGTATAACTCGGTCAAAGAAACTGATACTTCCTGCCTAGTGTTCTCTTTTCCATTCCTTATACAAATTTTATAAGTTACTCATCTACTCCTTTTTCACCCTACCTGTTGAACTAGGTAATATTCAATCCCCTTTTTTAGCTAGCCGTCCTTGTAAACCCTTTTTTTCCCTTAAAACGATATGCCGTCTTTTGTCGTCTTTTTTTCTACCCTTGTAACCATAAATCTGAGATCTTTTCTTTCTCACCTGACGGACCTTACTCTACTTTATCTCTCTCTTTTTTTAGAATCCTCTTTTTTTTTTTTTTTAAGATGAGGACCAATAAGTCCGTGATTCTCTCCCTCACGCAGTCTTTGATTGATGGCATTTGTCAACTGCCGCGCCCCCCACTCGTCTTCTCTGTTTTTTCTATTCTTACAAACAAGTTGATCAACATGGCGGAGAAGCTCCCTTTGATCTCTTCCTAGACATTGTGGCCTTTTTTTACCTCTTTCCACCTGGCTTGAAGATGTTTCCTTCACTGCGAAACATTAGGCCCTAGGCTCCTATTTGCGTGAGGTGCACAGAGAACCCCCTTCCCCGTTCCACTCATTGGTCATCTTTTTGCCCGAGTACTTACCAACTTATTCCGTTCGGGATCTCCACTCTCTTACTAATATAAATTGTGTCCTCCAGATCCTAGTGCGTTAATGTTACGCTTCCAATAGCCATAAAACCCCCCACTTTCAACAGAGCAAAAATTATTTCTTTTTTATAAGCTTTCCATTTATTATCGACGAGAAGATTTCTATCCCCTGCTCCAACATATATTCTTTGGCCGAGGCGCCCTGGCTGATCTTTGTAGTTGTTCTAAGCTTTTTGTTACAATCTTTTTGCCACCGTCGACGAATGTTCCTTCCACTAGCCATCGCCTCCCATATTAACATATCTGTCTCCTTTGCTGATCCTTCACATTTCGACTTCGTAGCCATTCCTTCTTTTCTGTTCGGCTAGTCGACACCCTCGTTCACTCTCTCCGGTGCCCACCCTTTGTTAACAACTCTTGATTCTTTCCGCTTCGAAAATTTTTTATAGACTTTTGATCTATTCTCTGATTTATTTTATCCGATGTACCTCATCCTTGTTCTGAATTTGTGCTAAGTATTTTACTTTTTTCACCCTAGCGGCGTGACGGTGTTTCGTAAACAATTGTTTGAAGCTTCTAATTTCTCACACGTGACTCCCGGCCCCAATCGCCCTTGGACACGAAGATCGATAGATCCGAAACCGCGAGGACAAGACGTCCACTTTTTATCGCCTCCGTACCTTCTCCCTGGTAAGAGGAATTATCACTTGTGTTTTTCATTATTATGAAATAACTATCATGTGTCCAGTTAAAGATTCCCCTTATTTTTTCTCGTACTTGTGTTGACGATCCCTTCATTAGATTATCTTGTCCCCGTTGGCCCTTTCTAGGAATAGAATCTATGGAAGGATTGTTGTCTCTTTGTACTTGTCCCCCCCCTGTCCTGCACCCTTCTTCAATTCTTCCCTACTTACCCTGTTGATTTCCCTTTTTCCCCCCCCTTAGTTAGAGATTCCTCCCCACGATTTTTACCAACTCCCCATTCCTTTTTTAGTTGCATGGTCATATTCTCCATTCTTACTCATGGGTTACCTTAACTAATTCCCTCTTTTATCTTAGTATTTTCCCTTTTTCGCTGCCTTCCTCTCCTCTCCACTGGCGAAGAATCTTTGTGCTTTTGAAAATATTATCCTCTTTGCTAACTAAAATTGGTACTTTTGCACGTTCATATAGCCAACCAAAAGTCGCCCATTCCCCCCCAACCCCTAGTTTGCAGTGCCACTGCTCCTGTGCTGATTTAGGATTTTCTTAAATCCTGCCTTCCAAACCCCTACCCCTCGGGATCTAACAACGCATGCCTATACAAGTTCACTCCCCCCCCTATCCCTAGGTAACGATCTTTTAGACAGACTGATAACCCCTAATGGGGTTTGTTTTTTTGTTCCCCACCCCCTCCCTCGACATTTTAAACTCCATTTTTCCAAGACAAAGCACTTGGAAATTCGTGTCACTTGGAGTCTTTTCAAACTCTTCCACAGGGTCCTTTCTATCTCTTTTTAATGATCAGAACTATCACTTAAACATTTTTTTTTCTTTTTCAGGGTCTCCCCTTTTTTTTTCCATTAACTCATTTGTACATCCCTCACTCCCATCCCCCATTTAGAGTCAGTCCCTGCTGGCTCATCTTCTCTTTTTACAAGACCAATTGTTACTAACCGCCTGCCAGGTTTCCCTCCGTTCTCCCTCTTTTCTTTTTTACTTGGTTTCGTGACCTTTCACTCTCTTCTCTTAAACCCTTTTTCTGAGGGATACGCACGATTTTCCTTTCCCTTCGTCACCTAATTTATGCATTTTCTTAGCCCTTCCCCGAGGTAAACTCCCTGACCCAGACTCGAAATGGGGCCATTCAAAGCCTCTTTGTTTTGATACGCTGTTACCATATCTATTTTGTTGTCCCACCTTAATCTGGATAGATTTTTTCTTGAAAACTCAATGGTTTCTCATTTCTCTTCCATGTATGATGTAGATTTTCTTAAAATCATCAGTATCGTTCCCCCCTCTTCTCTCCGAGGTTTTATTTTTTTTTCGTTATTGTATATTGAAGTTTCAATGAGTCTTTACACTAAACCATGTCCTGCCCCCATGTTAAAGTACGTTTTTTGCCTTTCTTTTCCCTCCTGTTCCTCGAGTGTGCTTTTTCTTTCCAGTGCATTTATGTCCTAACACATTCTCCTCAAGATTTCTACTCTTTACGATTCTGTAGATATCTCTCTCTCAACTTTTTTGAACCCCCACTCACGCCCCTTGTCAGGCCATTCTTAAAATTTCCCTTGAGCACTGTTTTCATTCCTCTTCCTTAGCTATCCTTTCCTGCCGAAGGTAATCATATTTTTTATCCCTTTCTAGATGTAATCCATTTGCAATTTCTGTCCCCTTTCCACGCTATCTTTCCCCGTGACTACCAGTCCTATTTCCTTTCAACAATTCCCTTCATAGTCCCCTTCTTTGGAGCATTCCTCTAAACCCTCAGATGGGTCTTTCTCCTTGTACAACCACTGCCACCCCCTCTTCTCTACTTTGTTATAAACTTTCTTTCGTTTCTTCCCCGTTTCCCTTCAACCTCTCCGACCTTCCTTCCCCCAAAATTACAATCATGCCCTCCCTACTTCTCTATCTTTAAGTTGTTGCGCACAGTGACATTACCAGATCAGCCCTTCGCCCCTTTCTTCCTTACTCCCGCCCTTATTCCTCCTTTTCCCCCTTCTTCTTTTTTTTATAGTCCTTCTCTCTCTTCTCAATCATTCTATTTGCGGGTCTTATGCTCTCTACCTCCCCGAAAAATTACTACTTTTTCAGCTATCGTTCTCCTTTCTTTTGTACCTTCTCTGCGTATTTTTTCCTGTTTTCTCCATTTTCCTCAGGACTCATAAGTTTGAGACTAATTCCCTCGACGCGTTTCTTGCAGTTTTCCCTTTCTGACTAACCTCCTAGTTCTTTTTTCTTCTTCAACCACATTCCTTTTCTTCTGAGGGGGCAATTCGCCTAACTGATCTTTTTAACGCTCTTTTTCCCCCGTTTTTCAATTTTAGATACTCATTCATCTTCTAAAGAATTCACCCTATCTTCTCTTTACTAAGAGGATCTCACCTCAGAGTACCCAAGATAATTAACTTTTCTTCATGAATGTTTCCTATGACCTGTATCCCCTGTTGTCTTCATGATTTTCCCATTCTATAATCGCATTTCTCCCTCATCTTGTAACTATTTACTCCCCACCGATGCCTTGTAGATCTTCACTACATCACATCTGTAAGACGTTCCTAGCCCTTCTGATTGTCTCAAACACTTACCCCTTTCGCCTTGTACCCTTTTTTTATTCTTTTCCCATCTTTCTTCCTTCAATCGTCTCAACACCCCCTCCTTTTTTTTTCCCTGCTAGACGGCTTATTTTTACCACTCTTACCCCCTGTTCATCACTTTCGGTAGTACTTGAATACTCCGGCTCCATTGGCTTTCCTCCAAAATCTTCCTCTTTTTCCTTTGCAGAAAACTCATCTGTCTTGTTTTTTCCCCTTTTCTCCCATCAATTTCAACATATAGAAACTGGCTTTCACTTTCGATCTTAACGAATTTACATCCTGTTTTCCTTGCTCTTCATCCCCGTATTTTCATTTTCCCCCTCTGCAACCTTCTTTTTCATTCGCCGATACTTAATATTGAATCTATGTCCACTCCCTGCTTTGCGGTCCAACCTCAAAGTAATAACCTTTCCTTTCATTCCTTTGACGCCCTTTTCTCACAACCCTATCTGATATTTCTTCCTTGAATGCAATGCATCTCTTTTCCAATTTGTTTCTTTCGTATGACATACGAACGATTCCTTGACTCACATTCGGCTCCCTTTTTCCTGCCCCCGTACACCCCTTTTTCCTTTTACCTATGATCCTTTCAATATCCGCGACGTACATTTTAGATTAGTAACTTCCCTGATTTTCGCCTGCAGCATTAAAGTCTACCCCAACCCCTTTGCTTTAACTTTTAGTGAGATCCTTGTCTTACTTTGTTCTTCACCATCCCCCCCCACCAGGAGGTTCCGCTTATCTAAACTCCCATGGTCTCCTTTCTTTCTCTTTTCGTCCATCCACTTTTTATCGTCCCGCGTGACCCCTTTCTCTACTTTTTATTTGTCGAGCGGGATTTAAAGACCCTTCCTCCCCATAGAGGGTTTAACCCCTTACAAACGATTGGGGGGTCTCCTTTTTTTTTTTTCTATCTTAACGTCAACATACAATTTTCTCGGCCCGTTTTTTTGTACTGCCCTAGATCCCCCCTCCTTTTCTCTGTTAGCTAGATTTCTTTCTCCCCCCTTTCCTACGTAATCGACATAGTTAGTCTTTCCTCCCCCCCCCAAACCCCCCCCATTCTTAAGTGGAGTCTTCTTTCCAATATTCCGCCCACAAATTATGGGTTGTTGTTCCATCGTTCGTCCCTTCTGAGCCCTCCTGATTTCTTTTTTTCTGACTACTTGTTTTTTTTTCACACTGATCACAACCCCTACTCCGTTTTTTTATGAATGGTTCTGAGCTTTTTGCGGACCCGTTTCGAACTCTTTCATCGCTTCAAGGGCCCCCGGAAGCCCCCCTTCGCTCGTTCCCTCTTCACTTCTCATGATAGAGGGATTCGTCAAAGTTATCTCCTTTCCTTTCATCTGGACAAGGTTCTCGTGAGGTCACAATTTTATTTCCGGGATCCATCCTTCCCCAAAGATCTCATTCCCTTTTACTTTCACGCATTTTCGTATAAAATAAGCTGTCCATCTTCAGTATCCTTTTCTATAAAAGTCCGTTCAAATTGCTGATTCTTCTTGGTAAATCGAGGACACCACTAAGCTTTTACCACAACCCCATGGTACTCCCCACGATCAAGCTGTCCCCCCCCCCCCCTGTAAGTAGTATCACTAAGAACCCCCCTTCCTACCCGGTCGAGCATCATGTCGGCTCAGCCCCTTTCCTATTATACAGCGACCTGGTCTCGTGAATGGTGATCTGGAATCCTTTTAATTTATAACCTTGTTTGGTCGGAGGATCTCTCCTTTGTTGCTTTTTGGCGCTTCATCAGCCACCTCAGTGAAGTCCTTTTCTTCTCCGTCATTTGCTTCATTTTTTCTGAGCCTCAGTTTTCTGACCATCTATCTTTCGTAAGGAGGCTGCTGGCTGGTTTAATCTGACTCTACTCCCGCTGACGTCTGTACGACACTTCCAAAATCTGTCCTCCTCCTCCCCCCCCCCCCCCCCCCCCCCCCCCCCCCCCCCCCCCCCCCCCCACCCCCCCCCAAGGCATTTGTCCACCTCCAAAAAATGTTGCTGTAATTGATTATGCCTCCGCTACTTCATCAACCCACTTCTCTTTGCGTCAGAGCCGCCCGCTAACCTGCGGCGTTTTTTCTGTCTTTACTCTTCCTTCCCTCAACCCAGCCACGTGATTTCGTTCTGCCCAGTTAATTGGACCTATTTTCTTTCTACCACTCATTAATTTATACTGAGCACTCTGTCCCCGACTTGAAGTCCTGGTGATGATCTTTTCCCCCCCTAAATTATCCAATGTTTTTCTTTCATTGCCGAGGAAGTGTTCCAAGATCGTTGAAAGAGACCGATGCCGCCCATTTTCCTTCCCCGTATCAGAAAGTTTTTAGCTTCCGCCTTTTCCACTTTTTTTTTCCGCATTTCCCCAGCAAGTCTTTGGAATCTGCCAATTTCACCCATTCCCCCTTATTCGATTTTCGGATCCCCTTCCTTGCTTTCTTTCATACTTTTATTTTTCTCCTCCTCCCCTTTGTTGGTCTGATCCCATCTCTGACGTACTTTCAGGAATTTCATCCGCTGATTTTCCTTTGCCATTTTCTCCGACGACTTTCCCCTCCTTCTCTTCTTGGTACTTTCTTACATTAGGTTCTGTTTCACCCATGCCGATAGAATTTTTCTAGAGAGTTGACCTTTTCTTCCTTACTTTGTATTGACACTTTTCAGCCTCTCTCTACAACTGATCAAAACTTCCCCCTGAGTTCTCCGATTGCTGTGACAACGCTAAACACTCTTCCAGTCAAGGACCGTTTTCTTTTTTTGAAGAGTTAATCCAGCCCCTTTTAATGAGGTCGAATCCATCCTTTCTAAAACTGTGTTAATCCCTAATCATCTGCTGGTTTAATTTACCCGTCTCCCCCTTACCTAAACCCCCAACCCCTTCACCAGACTCCAAGTATTTCTTCTTTCTTAAGGGATCTATACGAAGATACTCTCTGACTCTAACCCCCTTTCTCAAATTTTTTTTTTCTTTTTCTATGCTAATTCCTGATCTTTCTGTGGTCGCCCCTGACTCTTTATAAATTGACGACCCTTGAACAAGCGTAATTCCCTCCTTTCATACTCCCTCCAGACACACCGCCAAATAGCTTGGTCGCCTTCTGTCAATTGCGGCCTCCCTGACTTATAAGGACTTCCTTTCGTTTTTATACTTAATCCAAAAGCCTCCCGGAATACGGACGTTCCTTTTTCCTCCAACCTGTCGAACCCACGCCTGCTGCTAGGTCACCTCCCAAGATAGCTTTATTGCCTTTGCCTCTTCTGTACGGTAGTCCGACATTATGTCCCTTTCAGCTGGTCTTTTTTTCCTGGATAGCTCTGACACCGATCCTTCCTTATAAGGTGTTCGTCCCCTGGTTTTTTGCGTCCTCTTTCTCTTCTCCACCGGTTACTGTTCGACTGCGTCCATACCAAGCCCCAGCGTGATCTTTCTTTCTTTTTAGACCCCAATCCCAGTATTCCATCGGCCACTTTATCAGCCGACGTTAATTAAGAGGTCCTTGGCCGTCAATCTGATAAATTCCTACTTCCGTCATGTGCCTATAAACCTTTTGTTCGATCATGTTCGGTTCATCCCTATAGCATTATATGAGATGGAAGCTTCCCAGGCGGCCACATATCCTCAGATGATTTCCTCCCGTTCTCCCTCTTTCCTTGCCCCCTCTCCTCAAAATTCCCTCGTCAATCCCTTTTCTTTTTTGTTCCGTGTGACCCCAACCCTCTCTATCTCTTTCTGCCCTGCTTCCTCCAGCAGGCCACCCCAACTCCATCATTGTTTCTTAAATTCACTAGTCGCCCATTTTTTCACTTTCGGATTGTTTTCTTTGTTTTACCTTTTTAACGTTAACTCCTCAGTATGAATGTTTGATGAACTTTCCTGCTTTGGTCTCTCTTTCCCCCCGAAAATAATATCAGTTTTCTCTACGCCCAGTTGTCTTTTGCCTCGGAAAACTCACAGGCACCCCCTGAGTTTCATTTCGTCCCCTCCTGGTGGCTTATTTGCGTGTCGGTAAATCTTTAACATCCGGAGGGATAAACACATCCCCTCCGGCATTTAAGACTTAACCCTCGCTAATAACTGGTTTTTTACGTCTCACCTCCTTGTGGTGGTTTCTGGTTGCCTAGTTACACCACAGTCCTCCCTCCCAAGAAAATCTTCCCTCCACTTTAATCACCTGACTTTGGCTTTTAGCTGACCCTTCTTCTCCCGTTTTCCCCTGAATCCCCTTCGTTTCGTATCTCTTTTTGAGATCATCAGACCCCCCGACCCCTTTGAGTGGGCCGTAAAGAGGTCGTCCCCCTTTTCTCTTCAATACACCGTTCATCATTTATTTTTCTCCCCCGACAATCCCCCCCTTTAGTGCCCCCTCTCTCCGTCACGGTAGCTGACCCGTATCTGTTTTTTCCCAACTACATGTGAAGCCCCCTCATGCACAGGCACTCGCGTACTCTTTTTTTCCCTTTACTCCCATCTGAGTCTTTTCCCCTCAACCTTCCGCTTGAACCCAAGGCCCGGCGATGGAAACTTCATTGCCCAACTCAGCCCCCACTCTGGAAAAGTTTTTTTGTTTTGTACCAATGCAAATTGTCCACCCCCCCGTCTCAGCCAAAGCATTGGCGAATGGTTCCCTTCCCCCCCTATTTGGTGAGACGCTACCCCGATATTCGTGTTTCTTCACCTTCCGCAGATCGACCTTTTTTCCCTACACGCGTAGTCTTAGCAATTCATTTTATGCTGATCCCAACCGTCATGCATCCTCGCTTCCTCAAGCCCCCTAATAACTTTCCCCCTGCGTGGATGTTTGGATCCTCTTGACGTCGCAGGAGACCTAATAAAACATTCCTCTCCTTTTTCCAGAGTGAACTACCTTTTGTTCTTCCTCTTTGACTCTCGTCTCTTCTCGCCTTTGATTCTTTTCTTCTTACAAATGCTCAATACCGTCCTCGTTGCTAATCTGTCGATTGTTGATACTCGCGAGATTTGGACAATCTTTCTCCAACCACCCCATCGTGGAAAAATCACATTCTTCTATTCTTGCATTGTATCTCTCCTCCCCGATCCACTTGCGGTTCGGTAATCGCATATCTGTTTGTGGAGTTTTGATCACTTCAAACTCAGATGACTCTTACAACACTTTCCCCCCCCCCGTTCCCGAAATAACCTCTAGGCAATTCGAGAAGTGATGTTTCCGATCCCATCCGTCTTCCGAAACAATCATCTGATATTGGCGAGTTTATCCCTCCAATGTTAGGAAAGAGTCCTTCACTCTGCGTCAAGTGATGTTTTCTCATTAAAGGCCCACTCGAATGCACTTCCTCACCAATCCTCAGTCCGTACCGATCCTTTCCCCTCTCTCTCTGCGAATTTGTTACGCCTGGCATAATACCTCTACCTCCGTCTCTCGATTGTCTCCGAGATCTCTCTCTTCATCCTCTCCTGTTTTTGGTTTATCTCTATTTTTTCATGGCGCGAAATTTCCCTCCCAGGGCGCCCTTGCCGCATATCCTTCACGTTTTCGCCCCCCTTTCGACTCTGGAATACTTTTTTTCGGAGGAGGAGGGGGGTCCGTCTTGTTGTGAGCGGAACACGGGTGGGTTTGGTCGCGTTTTTGGGGTTTGAGTTTTTTTTTTTTTTGTGGATAGTGCCTTCTTCATTTTTTTTGTCCTTGCGTCTCGCCCTTACTGAGGCCGGACGCTACGTGTGCAGCAGTTAGCGCCTCTTGGGCGCAGTTGACATTTTTGCCGAAAAGGCATATTCGTTTTTCCCTCTTCTTTTTGCAATAAACCAACATCCCCTGCTCGAGGGGCAATTTGTCCAGTTGCTTCGTTCCTTCTTTACCTCTCTAGTTGTAAATAGTCAACCAACTTTTCGCATTAATGCATTCTTTTCTGCATCGACAAAGTGTGAGATACCGCCCTAGGTTTTTATTTAACTCGCAGCATGCTCCCTTCCCCGTCTAATTCAACCCGTGCGCAGAATTGTTTTTAGATGGTAGTGGGCGGTTTTGAACAACTTCCGAGGACGTATCATCGACATCCCCTACCCACCGCTGACTCTGAGTTGCCCTTGTCTTCCCGACATTTCAAGCTGGAAGAGGTCCCCTGCGCCTGAGAGAAAGGCCCCCCCCCCACAACGTCTTCCTGTATGTTCCCCTTGTGTGGAGTGTCTCGCACTCTGAGCCGCCAACCCCCCGCAGTCGTTTTACGCTTCCCGATTCTGCATGCGGTTCATAGTCGCTCATATCCCGCATATCGTGAACGTCACCTCTTTCGTCCCCCCTTAGCTTTTGTCCTCCCCCACCCCTCCAATAAGCTTTTTTCACCGCTTCGCACCAACTAGTTTCCCCCCCCTTCTCTCCTTCTTTTTTGCTCCACCGATATTCCGTTCTCCATCGGTTCCCTTGGTTCTCCAGAACTTCCTTCTTATGGTTTTGGCAATTCTCCTAGTGTTCGAGGTTTTACTTCGTGTCAGTTATTTCACCCCAGTCACTACTTTCTTTTTAAACCCCTCCGTACCCTGACCTTTTCCTTCCAGCTTTCAAGAAATTGGACGGTTCCCCTATTCTTGCGGTTTCTCCGCTTATAGGGCTTTTCTTTCTCTTACCAGAATGCTGTCCACGAGTTACTTTGATATGTCTGCCCATCTGTCCTCCCCCTCCCCCAAAACCATTTTTTCATTTCCCTTCTTCCTTCAAAGGAGATCAGAAGACCTTTACGCTCTTTTCCAGTTAGCCCTCATTTAGTCTATTTTTGTGTTTACGATTATATCACTTTTTTTTTCCTTCCGCCCTGAGGTTTGGTTTAACGGCACCCCCTGAAACCTTGAGGTTCCTCTCCCGAATGCTTGAGCGGTTCTCGGATCGTTGTGTGTCTTCCACACGCATTTTTGGTAAACGGATTGTAAGCGTTTTTGTGTTCGGCGCGATTCCCTTCCAAACCTCCCCACACTTCTCTTCCCCATTTCACGTTGTTGCCTGGGTCGACTTTTTTTGGCGATTTCTGTACTTCCCCATTAACAAGTTAGCTCCATCTCCCTATTGTTCTTTAGGGAGAGCCCCCTCCCTTCCTACTTTAGCGATATTCCCCCTTCCTTCCGTCCTCTAAATCCACCACGAACACCCCCTACCCCATTGCAATACTGCGCCTCTTTCACATATTTCAGACACCCATATGGCTTTGTTGTCCACATATTCTTTCCCCTCCCTTATTTGAAAGCTCTACCTTGTTTTCACAAGTTTACCAAAAACTTTCTGGGACCTTCCCCCCTCCCTTGCGTCCCTGTTTCCTTCCACCGTTCTTGCGGTTCAGTCCCCCCTGAATAGCGGCGTTACGTCGCCACAAGGACCGTTAGACCTCGTCCCCCTTTTCTATTGCGAGTGATTGTCACCAACTCCTTCTCCGGAAGCGTCTTATAGTGAGGTCACCTCCCCTGGTATAAGGTTTTTCAATGAACCGATGATAGGAGAAGTGAATCTCTCCGGCTGGAATCCCGCGGAATCTGCCTTTTTTCCCCCTCTATAGTCGAATGGCTTCGTGAAAAAGTTTCGATTTTTTTCGCCCATTCGAATCTCCCCTTTTGACTTTGCCCCTCTTCCCCCCCCAGGGTTACACCTGTCTTCCCGCGCTGTGCGCTTTCAATAGCACCTCGTCCCCTTTTCGGTTACCCCGTAGTCTGACTACCTACAGTCCTCCCATCATCAAACTACTTTTTGGATCTGTTCCCGCGTCTCCTTCAGCATTTCTAAGCGGTCGACCCCCTTTGTTTTTCCAGTCGGATGCTATTCCGGTGGTAGATTCCCCCCTCCACCCGCAATTCGTCGGCTTGCTCACGGAGTGCTTCCCCCTTGCCCTTATCCCCTCTGCGACCCCCTCCATTTGGCGTTTTATATTTCTGCCCCTGATGGCGTGATATGGAATTCACCTTGCTATCCGCCGTGTACGGTACGACCATACCCTAGAGCCCCTCCCTAAAGTCATGGCATTTTTCCCGGTCAAGAACATTCTTTTCGAATGCCTCTCTTTCCTCTCTATACAATCCACGAGATGCTAGTGTTTTTTTTTTTTTTTTTTTTTTTGGTTGCTATCCAGATATTTTCGGCTTCCCCCTTTTGTTGGGTTCTATTGACATCCTTCTCTCCGCACGATTCTTCGTTCTTTCCCCAGTTATAAGATTGGCTGGATTCCCTTTTCCACACATTTAATCTTTCGGTATACCCTTTTCCACTACCTTCCTTTGCTTGCCCTTCGTTTGTTCCCTCATCGTCCCTAGGGCATAATTGTTTAGCTCCTTCCTCCTGACGGCAATGGCCCAAGGACCGTACCCAAATTTCTCCCCCCCGCTCCCCCTGCGCCCCATTTTCTCGGCCTCCCCTCTCTTCACGTCTATTCTCGTTTCCACCCTTTTCCGCAACCCCCATCCTGAGTGGCGTCGTGTTCTCAAGTCACAACCAACCTTGCGATTATTGCCGGCTAACCCTTCTCCTTTTTCCTTCTGATTAACTTGACCCTCCCTCTTTTCCTCCTCCTCCGTTTTCTCTCTCTAACCCCTGCCCCGTTTTTATCCGCGAAAGATTCGCCGATTTTTATTGTGCAATGGGAGCCCCCCCTCCGTCCACGGCTGACTTTTTTTTTGTGAATGCGCATGCACCTTCGGTGCTTCGACGTTCCGAGCTCTCCGCCCCTTCCCCCAACTGACCGTACCCCTTGTCTTCACAATGCACGTTCCCTCTTTAATGCTAAAACCCTCTGCCCCAATAGGAGAAGATGAGTCTTAAACTGAGAACCAGGAGTTCACTTCTTTCTTTCCTCCCCTCGGTACAGTATAAACTTACCCTTTTTCTCTATATTCTTTGCTACTCCCGTTTTTAAGCGACCCGCTCAAATCTTCCCCCCCCTACCAAAACACGTCCGACGGCACAATATTATCTTTTTCCCCTTTTGAGTGTATCTCTCCGCTCTGCATACCCCCTTCCACTTCGGTCCTGTCCTGCCTCTGGGGAGGTCGAATGCTTTTCTTTTCTACTCCTGAAGGCGATTCCAGGCTTCCCTTCCCCCCCCCCTAGCTCCCACGCCGATTCAACGCCCCCTTATTTTTCTCCACTGCTGATTCCTGTCACATGCCGACACATGATTCTCCCATCCGGTACTTCCTGGTAGTTGGCGTTTGAAATCAAACGCCCCCCCACTGCCCTAGGCCCTGTGACGCTACCTCTCCCACACGTTTTTGCCCTGCTCCCCCGGTCCCCGATACAATGATTCTTCTTGGATGCGGGCTTTCTGCGTCCTGAGTGTCTTTACCTCATTTTCCTGTTGGCTTTCGCCCGTGACACCGTCCCCCGGCTTGAATACTGGTAGGTACCCCCCTTCTTTAACGTTTCACCGGGGACTTTGACTGTTCCAGGTAAACTCCCCCCTTCACGAACTGATCAGACTAGTCACTGCCGACCTCCCCTCTTGGCCGCCTTCCCATTTCTAGTCCTCCAGCGTTTCGTCCCGCTTGGCCTTATCATCGGTAACGTCCTCGGCGGCCATGAGCTCCACCTTTTTCAAGCTTAGTATCAGGAGTGGTTTCCCCTCCCCCATCTCTGTTCTTCTATGCCTCCCGAGCTTTTTTAAGTTTCACGTCATAGCAGCCTGGAATTCGGTTTCGAACGGCCCGGCCTTTCCTTTTCCCCCCACCTCTGCACCTTGCGGAAATCGTCCCATCTTGGTGCTCCTTTTTTCCTTAGATCTGCTTCTCCTCTTTCCGGCACAACGAATGGAAACAACAACTACATGAGTGTCCACCTTCTTCCCCCCAATTAAAGCTTTCTGATGTTTTCTGGGGGTTATTAACGACTCCACTCTTTTTAGTCTTCAAGGTTTACGATGTCATTCATTCAACTGCAGTTGACTCCCGTCCCCCTCCACCATAGACGATTTTCGTTACGCCCAGGTGTATTTTAGTTTCAGTCGGCCACCCCAAGTCGCCAGGCCCCCCCTTTGCGGTCCTTCTCCGTTTTTCCTGATTTGAGGAGTTCTTCACACACCCCCCCCGTATTTCGAATCGTAACCCACCCTCCTCGGGACATCTACTACTGAACCCCACTCTTAGATCCCGATCCGCTCCGGAGCTGTTCGAACTCCTTTTTTTTACACCTGGGGCGGTGCATCCCTTTTCACAACCGTCCCATGTAAAGTGCTCTCCGTCCCTTATCGCCCACCTAGTTTTTAACCTATGCTTACCCCGGGAGCGTTCCCGTCGTCCGTAACATTTCGTCCGGATCTCTTTGAAGGATCCCCATCCCACCTTTGTGTGGCGGACAGATGGTCGCCCCCCCTATCCTCCCTCTTTCTCTGGAACTCTTCCCCTCCCAATTACCCCAAATTAGACCCTCGCCCTTAAAGGAATGCTACCCACTTTCGGTATTTCCACCCCTCCCCACCATTGATGAGCCGACTTCCCCATTGTCCCAGCGTTTTTTTTTACCAGACATTTTCTTGAATCCCCAACCCCTTCTTAACCCGGTCTTTGCGCTGGTTCTCCCTTCATGTTTACAACCCTCCCAGATTTTTGAAGTTTTTATCCCCCTTCCCTGTAAAATCACCAGGTTCTTCCCAGTGCAGGGGATCCTTTGCCCCATTACTCTTTTTTTTCTGATCGTTGACCATTTATCTTTATTTTGCGTCCAACGGAAGCTTCTAGATTTTCGGGAAAACGCCTAGCGATGCGAGTCTTCCCTTTTGGGCTTTGAGTTTACGTCTGAAATGCCTCCCTTGTCAACGACTCTTTAAGACTGCCCCGACCCCTTTTTGGGGTGGGGGGTTGGGTATTTTTGGATAGATCCCTTATTGATCCAGTCGTGCTTATAAAAGCAAACCCCCCCTTCAGGTCCAGATGTTCCCTCCGTGTTGCTTTAACTGCTATGATACGGCATTTATTTAGTTTCTCCAAATGCGACCACACCCCTCAAGTTTGGCGTGTAACTTTCTGTATATCCTCGTCCCCTTTCCCCCCCCCTCAATTTTAACCCAAGTGGACGCCCCCCTTAATCTTTGCCCCCCTTTATGCGCACCGTTTAATGATAGATGCCTAGCTGAGATTTAGTCTACGGCGGTTTCCTCTCTTTTCATCTCTGGGCGTCGTCTGATGCCAGTTGCCCGCAACTTTTTGTCCGTCCCCCTTCGCGTCCCGGACCTACCGCCGCTCCTGTTCCCAAATCGAGAAGATGGGGGTTCTCGACATTTGCTGGTCCCCCCTCAGATCGCGTTCAGCCACGTTCCTCCTCCGCCGTCCTTTACCTTGCGCAGTGATTTTTCTTCGTCCCTCCTCCCTGAAACTCCTTCGCCCTCAAAAAAATTCCGGACTCTTCCCTCTCTTTTCCGTTTTTTTTTAACCGGGACTTTGATCACGCCCCAGTCTGATTGCTGCTTCCTATCCCATCTTCCTCCGTTTTGTGTTGAGCTCTTATAATGGAGCGACCCGGGGCCTTTTCGAGATAATTAATGTTTTGGTCGTACCAAAACTGACTTCCTTCCCTCCTTTCGGTTCTTTGGTTGCTGCAGGTCTGTAGATTTTCATGTCTTTTTTACGAACGCCATCTTTCACCGTTCTTACTGGTTCTTTCCCAGTGCTGCCGACCGCCAAGCTTGGTTGTTTGGATGCTGGCGTGGACACCCCCCCACCCTTGAGCGTTCCCCTTCTGCGAAAGAGCGTCTTATTTAGGTCCCTCTTTTCCCCTCAATCTCTCAATGCTTATAGTCTTCCTTTCACGATGAGGCGTCCCGCAGCGGAGTCCACGAATTTTTCGGACCGCCACCTCACTTAAACGTTTCTTGATGTGTCTTCTAATTAGCAATGTGGGCTATTTTGTCCACCCTTCCCGCTTTTTCTCTATCCCATCCTGTTCATATTACCCAACAGATTTCTTGATGGTTCGATTTGTTCTCGCCACGTAATCCTTGTTGACTATCTCACTAGCCCCTTTGCAAGCAAACAACTTTCGTCACTTTCGCCTTTTTTTTCCCCACTTGTCTTGTTGTATCGAACTCTGATTCTTCAAGCGTATCCACCCCCCTTCCGGTGGTTTCCGCGTTTCCCCGTCTCTTTCTTGTTCTGACTGTCTCGCGCTACTTGCCTCAGTTTGTTTTCTCTTGTTCGCCCACTTGCTTGATTCCTTGCTTCCCAAGAATCTCGACCTTTTACCGAGATAACCAACGTTCTGGTGGTATGGCCACATTCCGCCAATGCTTGGCTCCCCGAGATTCCTTTTTCTCCTTGGGCCTTTTTTTTAATACCTTCAAAAACTTTCCTCCTCTTGAGTTTGCCCCTAGCACTTTCTCTCGCCGAGCCGTTCCCCTTCTTAGCGTTTCTGCAAGCCTTGCTAACCCCGCCCCTTCCTTCACTTCAGTCGGTTCTTCGCCTGTTTCACCCCCTCCGACGAGTTTTTGCCTGATTCCGGCCCCCTGGGAATGTGTTTACGGACATTTTTTTCAAATGTTTTCCCCCCGTTATTTTCCTTTCCCATTGGCTTTCAGCCTTCCCCCCAGCAACCCCATTGTTCATGATTCTGTCCTTCCCTCTCTTTTCGGACCCGTTTTTTCTTGTTTTCACTTTCCGAGTTGTTCAAGCAGCTTCACGTCCAAGTCCTTTTGGCTTACCTTGCGGGAGTGCACCCTCATTCGCTTTGACGGTGGGCCTTCCCCCCGCAAAAACCCCCTTCTTTCGGTCCTTATTCCCAGTTGGGTTGAGCGTTTTCGGGACCCCGATTTCGTCATTCTTGGTCGGTCATGTTTGGTAACGATCTTTACTCCGCGGTAGGTTTTTGAGTTTCTCTCCAATTTCAAATCAGCCCCTTGAGCTTTTCACTTCAATTTCTGTTTGTTTTCGGGGCGTCTTTTGGGTTGGCGATCTGCCCCCTCAAAACTCCCAAACTTTTTTTTCGTTACCTTTCCTTGACCGCTCCCAACTTTTTGCGTCTTTTGCTTCATAGACCCCCTTTCCCTTCATCTCAAAATAGTACTCGTAAGTATACCTCCAAACACATTTTTTCCTACCTTGCTTCCTTTCCCCTCCTTTCCTTGACCATTTATTTTGTTCCATCGTTGTCTGCGAAAGTACACTTTTTTTCCCTGGATCCCCCCCACCGATACTTTGTTTTTCCGCTTTCCCCCTTTTTTGGAGGTGGGCAAGGGCACGTTTGGTCGCCCCTATAGCGGCGATGTCCGGGTTGCACCCCGACCAGTTTTCCTCCTTCTTCCTCTTCGTTGTATGTCAATTTCGTGCAGCTTTCCCAAGGTCTATCTCGGAGTTTTTTCAATCTCCTTGTAGTTCGTTCTCATAATGAACGATACGGCCAGCTTCTTCCCGCTTTCGTCTTCGGTTCCTTATCACTGCCTGTATTTCAGCCTAGTCTCACAGCCGAAACTTCTCTTTGTGTCTGGCCGCCGTCGATCTTTCGCCCACCGACGCTCCCCCAGGGTCCCGCCCTTTTCAAGATTGTCTTTGGTCTTTCTCACGGACTTTCAAAACTCTTCCTTGAGGGTTCCTATTTTTTTCCACTATTGACTACAATCGACCCCACAGGCTCATTTCTGTTCCGGATCTTAGCAACACTTGCGTGTGTTAGAACATTTTTTGCTCCTTTTGAGACTTTGGTTATTTTGTTTCTAAAGCCGCCACCTCCAGGAAGTCCTTTTTATTTTTCTTCAAGTTTGTCCCATCGGTCTTTTGCCCTTCCGTGGCCACTTTCCTATTGGCCCTTGTCTTTGGCCCGAGTTTGCCTAGTGGCCCCTACGCATTGGATTTTCAGACTTCGCCACCCCCACCCCCCCCCCCCCACAACCCCCCACCCCCCCACATCTCCTTATAAGCCCCACTGTGAAAACACCTCTGCGACCCCCAAGCTCGGTGAGCACTTTAACCCTCACCACCTCTTTGTTTCCTTCCTCAGCGTCGCGCACACCTGATTTTACTCCTTTTTTACCTGTTGCGGCTGGTGGGCACGTGTTGGTTTTGTTTAGGCTATTTCATTCGCCTTAACCAAGCCTGATTCTCCCTTTGATTCCGTTTATATGATATGCTTTTATGCCCCCCCCTACCTTATTACATAGGTCATCATCCCGATTCTGAGTGTTCGTTTTTTTTTTTTTGCCATCTCTTTTTTTTTTCCTAATTTTGTTTAGCAGTGAAGGCATTATCGCATGTCCCCGACCGTTGCCCCCTTTCCTGCGCCTCCCTTTATCTTTTCGCCGTTGCTTTTCTTTGCCCCACATTTTTTCCCACCAAGAATCATTGAGATGTCCCTTGTTTTTTCGCCACCCAAAATTTTTTTTCTTCTGCGAGTTGATCCCTACTGCGTCCGTAGAACTCCCCTTTCCTCCCTCGTCTTTGAACCCTCCTCTTCCCGTCAGTTCTCTCCGCGGCAATCGTTGCCGATTCTCCTGTGCGAACCCCCCTTCCCACCGTCTTTATTTGGTTTAGATTGACCACCGGGTGCAACATTCCTTTGACTCTTTTCCGTGCTTGCCGGGCCTGACGACAGGCGGACTGACTACAACGTTTCTTTGACGAGAACCCCCCTGCCCCCCACCTTCCTGTAGTCATGAGATTGGACCCACGACCTACTTCAGGAAAGGACTTCATTTCTTGACAGAGTTCCTAAACCCAGTCTACCCCCGTCAGTCCCATCCCCCCCTCCCCTCATCCTTTTTGCCCCCGACTAACAGTGATTGTTAGGCTACCGCTTAACATATTTAAAACCCCACACTGTCACCCTTTGCAACTTTCTCCGCTCCTGTTATTCAAGGCTTTTTGCTCCCCCCAACTATTTTTTTCTCCGGGCTCCTTCAGATCTTCTTATTTTCTTTTGTTTTCCCCCCTCCTGCGTGACGATCGACTTCGTCATCCCCCCAGTTTTTTCAATGCCCACGCCGTCCGTTAATAAGACACCCAAGCAAATAGTTTTTGTTATCCCTGCGGTTACTGCCCACGCCCCCGTGCCCTTCCTTCTCCCTGCCTTTGTCGGTTTTAATAGTCTACCCCGACCCACGGAATTATCCGGAACTTTGACTCGGCGTCGTCTTTGGACCCCCCGATCTTTTTCCTATACGTTGTCCCCTCCGCTTTTTTTTCTTTCGCGCGTCCTTTTTTTTTAGTCCTACATATGGGTGCTACTCATTTCGGTACTTTTGGGGGGACTGGGTGTGTCTGATCTGTTTCTTTACACGGTCTTTCATATTTGTTACCTTTGTTTGAGCGTCTGCTAGGTCTCACTTACTTCGCCCCTGTCCCCCACATCGCCTCCACAGTACTTTTCTGATAGTACTGAGCTTTTGCTTGCCATTTTTTTCAAGTTACTCCCCAAGTTTGTTCCCGCCGCCATCGGTCATGATGCCAAACCGGAATACCGGAATGTGCCCGTAGATAACTAATTGATTTGTCTTTTTTATTTTTCCCTCTCTCTTAGAGTTCCCTGGCCCGCGCGAATCTTCCTGTTTATCCGCCTATTGAAGATGCGAACCTCTCCTTTGTCTTGCCCCTCCGCAACCTGTCTTGCCACCAGTTTGGATGTTTTTGCATTCCTGTGAAACAGTCTTTTCTTTCTTAGCTGCTGCCCTAACGCCCCTTTTTTTCCAAAAGCCCGCTTGTTTCTGAAATGAGTGTCCCCCCCATCTGCCATTTCCCTGCATGGAGGATTTTTTCGTTTTCCTTCACTCCCCCTTTTTATCTTTCCTTGTCCCTTTGATGAATACCGCGCGCTCGTTTTTTTTTTTTCCTTCACTAAACCATAATAGCCGATTTTCTACGCCCTTGTATGTTGACGTTTCAACCCCCACCACTCGGCCCCCCCCCTCTTTTTTTTTTTCCAGTTTCACAGGCTGATGCGGATGTCGGTCCCCCCTTTCGCCCCTTCAAACACATTTAACGCGTGATTTCCCCCCCCTTTCCCCACCGATGTCCGAGACCATAATCTTCCGATCCCTGCTCCTCTCACGTCTTTTCGCAACCCCTCTTCAGTTTGTGTGCGGGTGCCGTTTAACCAACCGTGCCTCCGCCAATTTTGAATTTCTCCCGCATTGCCAACTAGACTTGTTTCCCTCTCTTCCCCCCGTCTTTGTCGTTTCAACGCCTTCGCAAATTGTTTTTTTTTCCTTTGACTTTTTTCCCCCCGACCCCAATTTTGCGTGTTACAGATGGTCGCTTGATTCACATCCCCGTTCATTTCTGTTTCATCGACAATTCCCCACTTTATGACACCTTTGGCCTCCTTTGCAGTCGTATTTTCCCTCCAAGTTTTAGACCCCTTTGACTCCCTTTCCTTCGTACGTTATGCGTTCCGCAAACAATTCTTTGTGGATCATCTCGTTCTTACCCCTCTCGTTCTTCTCCCCTTATTCCTGCACTCAGCAAACCCGGTCTTTTATGTTTCGACCGGCCCCCTACTACCGGACTATCGCCAACTGGGGAGAAATGGGGCATTACTCTTGTGTTGCTTTTACCATCGATATTCTGTGTTTCCTTGAGCGGCGAAAACCTCATGTGCTTCCAGCCTCGAGTATTCAGATTTCTGATTTCTGTAAAACGCATTTCTGAATTTCAACGTCGCTGTCGTATTTTTCCCCACGCGGGGATTGGCCTGGACCGGTCAAGAGTGGCCATCCACCCATGTGTCCTGTTGAAACGACGGGGTGCTTTCATCCGCTTTGCTCTGTTGTTTTTTCCGTTTTTTTGTCTTGAGCTCTCCCAATTTCTCCTTGCTTACTCTGCCCCTCTTTTGTGAGTTTTTATCTAGCGTTTCCCCCAAACTTTTGGCACGTGACGCTTGACTTTTGTCAAAATACCTTGCGGCACGTTTAATGATCTTTTTCTCTTTTATACAGATTTTTCCGCTCATCTTATCCGCTTTACTTTGCTCTCCCCCCTGCAATCACCCTTTGACGCCTCGATTTTCGTACAGAAGCATCTTTCTTGCGCATTGCCCTAAGAGCCTTTTTTCCTCATCCTCCACACTCAGCTGATGTTGTTTTTCGTTCCCCCTTTCCACTTCAAGCCCTTTCCCCCCCTGTCTGTGCAGTGATGCTTAGTCGCCACGAAGTCAAGGAAAACCTCGACTCGCCTCCCCCCATCCCTCTTCCCCCATCGTTCGCTAGCTCTTTTTCCTCCCCGGACATGATTCTCTCTCTCCGCCGGCGCCACTAGTCTATTCGCTCTGATCTCCTTTCTCAGTTTTGTCTTCTCTTTTAGAACATCAGTCTACTTTTAAGGAGGAGATGCCTCTATAAGTCCCGTCGTCCAACACGTCGACCCGCTATAACGATCGGTCGGTTTGCGCATTTGTTGGCTTCTCCCCGATTCCTGGTCCTGCTGACGAAGAAGAACTTTTTCCCCGGGCTTGTTCCCCAGTGTCTGTGAAGACCTCGCCCCCTTCATCTCTGAGTTTTCGGTTTTCGATAACACTCTTCGTTTTTTTTTGCCCTTTCTCCCCGAGCCTCGATTTCGGGAACGATGTTTGAACTCAACAATTTTTCCCTTTTCATCTGCCAGCACATTATCACAGATGGAGGGCGATTACCTCAGCGTCTATTCAACCTCGCGCGCTCAATTCCCCCTGATTTACCGTTTTTCCGCAGACGGTTTTTTTCGTCGGACCCGTTTCCTTTCGGTCACCAACCCTTTGCGAGCCGCGAGAATCCTGCCATCCTTTGACAGATTACATCCCTCATGCATTTTGAGGGCATTGTTGAGCTCAACGACTCAAGTTTTGTCCTCAGCAGTCGCCCAGTTTCGGATACTCAAAAAACGCGTTCCCCTTTTCCATGTGGATCCTATCGCCGTCACCAGAACCCCGCATTCGTGGCCGGATTCTGGTTCCCCTTCTTTGCATGCGGTCATTTAAGTCGCTCCTCCCCTTCATCCTTTTCTGCTCCATGTTTTTCCCGAAAAATCCCTTTCCCCTTCTTTTCGCAAACTATGGCACCCGGTCTCACCAGTCAGGCGGTCATGGGCACCCATTCGCCAATCCTTTTTCCCTTTCGATCAGGTGAGTTACACTGTCTTGGTCCATCGTCTTGCTTCTTTTCAAGGCACGCCTCCTAGCAGAGAGTTCCTTCGCGTCTTGAGTTCCTCGTTTTAATTTTTTGCTTGTAAAAATTTACCCTCTGAAATTGGCAGTCCTTTCTTCCGCCCCATTTCCCCCCACACATCGAGGTAAGGAAGAAGGGCCTCGAGTCCTAAATTTTTTTCCTTTTGTCGAAACTCCATGTCTTCCACTTCCATTGGAGCCCACATCTTTACGGCACCAACTCCCCCCCCATTTTTCATTTGCTAAGGTGATCCTTCACCCAAGAGATCCCTTTACGTTTCTTTCAAGATTTAACTTAGCCCTTCCTCCCCTTTATGTTTTTCCCTTTGGTCCGCAAGAGCGGTACTTTGGGTTAACGCTTTAAACACAACCCCATTGAGGTTTTCTTATTCGCCCCCAGCACAGCCGGGACTCGCTGTTTTTTCGTACTCATTTTTTCGCAGATTTGTCCCCTTCTTATTCGTATTTTGGCAGAGATTCCTACAATTTTTCCCCTTCCTTCCAACCTTCTCCTGGTGCCCACCCCTCCGTGGTTTTTTTTTGTTTTCTGACTTTGTCTATCCTCCTTAGCGAACATTTCTCTGTTAGTTGCTTCCGATCTCCAACCGCGCCAGTTCTCGCCTTCCATCGTCCCAACTCATTTTCCCTGAATAGTTCCTCACTCAACCCCCGGAAAAACACATTGCTTAAGCAATGTGACTCTACTTGACACTCCCCTTCACTTTTGTGTTTTTACCTATTAGGAAAGTCAATCTGTTTTTCTAATGGGTTTCCTCACCCAACCGCCTTTGCAGTATTTCTTGCCCGGTGAGCTCCTTTCCACAGGAACCTAGAGGTTCGCACCCCCCTCCCTTAGCGTTCCTTTCTGCCAACAGGAAGCATTGCCCTCGGCCATTTTCCCCCTCCTTTCATGTAGGTCAGTACCCTCCTTTCTTTTCACCTGTTCGATCGTTTCTTCCCATTGGCCTCAGTATCCGGTTATCAGCATACACGGATTCTTCTAAGGTCCTTTTTTCTAATCCCCCGTTCGATAACGTGTCCCGCTTTTCCTCTGTGAGTTCTATAAGTTCTTTCAAAAAGGGCGCTTTGTCTGACTCCCTACGTCCCGTGTCGCCCTATTGACCCCCCCCCCCCCCCTTGTTGACCCGGCTAGCCCCTTCTGTAATTGATACCCCCTTCCTCTCGACAAGGACCCTTCGTCTTGACAACGGACATAAACCTCGCAGAAAAGAACAGCATTTCCATTGGTCCCGGTGACGTGCGCGGAATCATAGTTTCCCCCTGTTCTTCCCCTTCACAGGCACTTTCTTTCACTGGGGTCCCGAAAGAAAGGTCATTGATGTAAGTTGGCATTTTTGGGGCATTAGTCTCCCTTATTTGGTTGGGGATGGCGGCTTCTGTTTTCCGAAAGGATTCTCCTGTCTGTTTGTAAGACGTCCAAATTCCCCTTTTTCAAGTGATCCGAGGGCGCCCTTCCCAGATCCATTTTCGAAGGTCTGCCTTCGTATCCAACCTGAGATTCGGAAGAATAATAATTCGTTTCTTACATGTTGTTTTTTCTTCTCTTGTCTTGTATCCTTAAACCGCACCTCCTTCGTCATTTTATTTGATTATCACCTAAAAAAATTTATATTTCTTTCCTCGGCCCCAACCTGAAGTCCTGTCTTTTCCCGTTCCTTTTCCCCTTCTCTTATCTATTGGGGATCTTTCTTAGGATCGATTTCAAATCCGAAATAGTTCGTAGCCCATTTCTCTTCCTCGCTTCGTCCTTTCAAGTACTGCTGTTCCCCTTTCATATCCCCCTCTGGCCTTTTTATAGTGGTTCGAAAATTGCCCCATACAAATTTCTGCCTTTTCCTTCTTCCCCTTTCCCTTGTTCTCCCTTTTACCTCTCCCCCCTTTTTTTTTTCGATCTATTTCCAAAGTAGCGAAGCTTCTTACTTTTTTCTCACGATCGCACTTCTGCGTCACCCCTTCCTGTCCAACCTCCGGCTGATTTTTTCTTTGTGTAGATGCGGACCCAACCACATTTGTGCCTTCGTAATCTCTAGTCCGGTCCTATCAAATGGCGCTAACTTTGACGACTCCTGATTCCTTAACATCTTACAATAGTCAAGATGGATAAACGATCCCCCTCCGGCCTTGGTCTTGGAACCTGTTCCTCCCCTATAAAATTTAGTTGATCCCCTCTCTTCCTATAACCTTTTGCTATTCTTTTTTTTTTTTAAGGTAACTCTCCCCAATCTTCTAACCACACTGTCAAGACGCACCTTCTTTTCTTTTCATTTTGGGTTTATATTATATCCACTTCGACCGAAGTTATTTCTTTCTAGTCTCATTGATTCTTTCTTTATAGCATCCTTTTTCCTTTTCTACATGCTTCTCCGGAATCAGGGGTCCCCAACCGCCCTTCCTCCCCTCCAGACAACTCCCCTAGCTTGCCTCTTCTACTGCATTTCCTCACTTTAAGCCGTACTCCTTTTCCCCCGGTGTCGGCTCCCTAACCCACGCACCTATTCAGAAGACCCCCTGGTAGAACATGCTTCTCTCCTTCCCCTGCTACCCAGTTCCCGATTCCTCTTTCTCATTTTTTTGAGATCTGTCCCACCTTAAGGATTCCCTGTTTCGAGTTTGGCTTTATATTCTTTCTCAGTTCCCACTCTTCGGCCTTTAATTACCCAGGTTGCTTCACCCTTTCTTTTTGCTTATTGTATCCACCGGGACTTAGACTGGCGTACACATTTTACGAGTCTTCTCTATCGATTATGCTAAAAGAGTCTTGGACGGAAGTCTCTCCTCCTGAACTACAGTCACGTCCGTTGCCTTATCATGTTACATGACTACCTATGTGACGTTCCGAACCTATAACCTTTTTTCACTCCTTAATGGTACCGGTCTTACTCTTTTTGACTACCCTCATTTATTCCTCGGAGAAATTCTTGTTCTATCCTCTATGGACGATGTTCACCTCCCTGAAGGTGTATGTGCCTCTAAGAAACTGCTATGCGCCCTCCTTGATTTCTGTTGGTGATCCCTTTTCACCCTTTTATTAGTTCTCATGCCTTTGATGCAATAAAACTGTCAACTCCATTCATTTCTTCTTTACTATGCCAATTTATTAAGAATGTGATGTTTTTTCGGTTTTTGTCATTTATTCTCTATTATTACCTTTGTTTAGCATTCTTTTAAGCGCTTTTTGTCTTCTTCTTCCTTCAGAACCATATAATCCTCTTTTTTCTCTCGCAGTTGTTTTACCTTTATAACGCCACCACCCCGGCACCCAGCTTTTCATTTTGTCACTGTTCTTTCTTTTCGTATTAGGTTCAACTCGACATCAAAACCTTACCGAGGAGTTCCTAATCTTTCCCACATCATGAACCCTCTAACGATCCTCCGTTCCTTCTCTTTCTTCCGACATCAGATCCCACCTTCCTTTTTTGTTTCCTTTTTCTTTACCCCTTCTACGAAATTCTTCCCTTTCTGCCCAAATGACTCCTTTTCTACCTTGAGCCCTTCCACGAAGAGATTTCAGGCCGTTCTCTTTTTTGTGATCAGCCGTATCCCTTCTTCCTTGTTCCGTCTTATCGTCCCTTAGTTCACCTTCCTCAGTCTGTCATCTCACTACCAATCCCCAATTTATGTGAACGCTCTCCCCCATGGCTTCTGCCTCCTGTCTCAAGACCCGCCGAATGATTCCCCTTTTCGCGTCTTTACCTTTTCCCAACTTCCAGCTAGGTTGAAATCGCTTCTAACCACCGGCCGGATGGACATTTCTCTCCTGTACTTTCCTGGCAACACGGTCCTTCCTTAGTTTCCCGGTCCCTTGGAATGGAACTTCCAGACATTGACCCGCAATTTGCGATTTAATGTCTACCCTCCTCTCTTTGGTGTCGACATTCCTTTTCCGCTTAGGGCACCGACGGACTAGAATTTTTTTTTTTTTCACGCATGAGTTTCCGCCTCGATTATCAATCTGATCGCTTTTTCTTGACGAGAATCGTTTTTCCACGAAGGCCGTAGCAAAACAAACAACTAAGGCGGTCGTTGAGATAAGCTTCTGGTCGTTTTTCGAGCCCGCCCCCCACCCCTGAATTGGTAATTGGAACGGACGTTGTTTTCTTTCATCGGATCTTCGCGGTCCTCCTTCCCCCCTCCTGAGAGGCGCCCTGTCCCGTTGTTCCTTTCCTTTTCACGATGTATGTCGACCTTCGGGCTCGCATTTCAACATAAGTGACGTGCCCACTTGCTCGGGCCAACATCACTTCTGTCGACCTTTCATGAGCAGATTGACCCGTCTCGTTATAATCCTGCCCGGTAATTCTCCCCCCCTCATTTAATCCCGCTGGTCTCGTATTGAATTCCCAATCGCACCGATTTCGTTCACCTCTTCCTTTACGACTCCTCTCTTATCCCTCCCCCATGCCGTCTGGGTATTCCGCCAGCACCGTCCCCGACCCTCACGATGTTGCCGCCCATTCACCTCCCTCTTGAATTGCTCCACTTGATGCTTAGTCTCGCCCTTCCCCCGCCCTTCCTCCCAAACAAATGAAAAGCAGCCGATCTCTCTTCTTGTTGACGACGGGAATGCCTCGCTCCGCGCAACCCAAGTCTTGGCACCCCTGACTCTTCTGATCTCCCAGGTTTTTTCTCTCTTCCATTTGCGAACCCCTACCTAGTGCGCCGGCGGTCTCCTCTCTATGTTCGTCCCCCTCGACGCGACAGCAACCGGTCCTGCCTGCTGTTTTAGGAATTGAGTGGCCTTTTGAGTGAAGCACGTTTGCAGCTCTTGACGCTTTTTCATCCCAGTGATGAGACCCTCGACCAGCCTCTCTTCGTTTGCGCGGTTTTCGTTAGAACCACACTGCTGGAGGGCCATCGCCGTCAATTCGTCCCTCTTGTTGCCCGCGTGAAACGTCCCACTTTCGCTGCATTCCAGCTTTTCTAACAGCTGATTCGATATTTCTTCCTAACTGTTTTGTATTTCCGCGTCCCGCAGCCTTGTTTCCGAATTACTTTTGTTATCGTTTTTGCTTCAATCTTTGCCCCAAACTTGTTTTTTTTCTCCCTGACTATCGTGAAAGATTACAACGATGATTTGAGCGCATTTTTCAGAGTCCCCCAGCTGGTGAGCCAGCGCAGATCTTGAGTGATGAAAGAACAACGGTCGTGCCCCTGTTAGTGACACTTGTTGGATTCGTCGCCTCCGCCCTCAGAGCTCCAAACCCGTTTCGTGGCCCTGTTCGAGGCTGCACTCTTCTGCCCCCACAGTAACGTCCTCCCTTAATGAATAACTCGTCTTTTCTGCCCGCTTTCGCCCCCCAAAATTCTAGCCGCCGTTTTTGCCCCCCACCAATACGAGATTGGTTCCTCCCCAGATAGGTTTTAACGCTAGCCGTTCCTCGATATCGTTCGTTACATCTTTTTTCCCTTGGTGTCACGCCACTTCATCCCGTATTTTTTGTTTTAATGTGATTGCAGACTTGCATTCCCGTTTTTTTCTTTTTTCCCCGCTTTTTTCCTGAGTCCCCGACGCGTTCCTTGTGTAAACCCGACAGTCCCAGCGAAATTTTTTAGTCGGTCTGTCGGTCCCCCAACTACCCTCTTTCCGGTTTCCTTTGGCTTTCTTCTTCCCAACCGTGGCCTTCTTTCATGACCAAATGATTACACGAGTTCTATAACTTTGCGGGAACATTTTTTCGGCCCAAATTTTCCTGCACTGGTGACCCAAAGATTTCGAGACGTCAATTTACCGGCTGTAACGCCCCTCGGTCGCATGTCGAAGTCACGTCATTGGGCTTTACTTGTTTTGTGTTTTTTGCGGACACCGGTTGGTGTTAAACGACCCCTTTCCACCCCACAGGAGGTTCTTTTCTTGAACCTGCCGTTTTGATCGCTCGGTCGCTTTGTTTCCCACTGGTCTCGTTATGCGGGTTCACGATTCGTGTTACTCTCGTTTTTTTCTTTTTCACCTCCCCATCCGTTACGATCAGCACCCTTCTGATTTCCCCTCAACCCGCCGGTTCATGCGGGCGGAAATTGTGTTTTCCTCTTGTTCCCGCCACCTCCACTGTTTATCTCCTTCTGCATGTCTTGTCCTTCGCTCCCCCCCCGTGTTTCTTTAGCGTACTACTTTGACACACTTTCCTACTACAGCCCCTTCCTCATAGTTGTAGCCGTAACCCCCCCTGAACCCAATTCCCATGCCCTCATTTCCCTTCGCCTGATCCATTCCGCACCATGCTGGTGTTTGTTTTTCCCCCATTCGTTAGTGCCTTTACCGCTTCTTAACGCTCTCATACGTTCTTCTCAAACCGATCCGGTCTGGCTTTTCCTGCCAAGTTGTTAGTGGGGCCCCCCAAGGCCCCGGCGCCGAGTTCGACCCACTTCCATAGCCGGAGCCCTTTTTCTTTCCCTCCCCCAGTTTGGTCTCTTGGCCCCATCTTCTATGCCGGATAGCAGTACGTCCTTATCCGGTTTTCCCCCTACCCGTCTTGGCACATGCCGCGTTATTCCGAGTATCATCAGACACGATGATTAAGGTCCTTTCGTACGGTACGTGGCGTGACCCAGTGCCCGATTGCTCCGCTTTTCTCCTCCGACCCGGCTTCGTGCAACAGTTTTTCTGTCTGGACGCAGTCACTTTTTTTTCCAATCCCGTCTGAACAAAAAAGGTTCTACAAATCTTCAGCCGTCTCGGGGAAAGTTGCGATATCACTTGCCTCCCCCCAACTCGCCCCCCAGGATGAGGTAATTTCCCCCGGCTTCCTTAGACAGCCCCAATCGCAGTCCCAAGCTCATCAGCTTTGACCTGGAGGTCAACATGATTTTTCGCCAAAGGTGGAGTACATTCCGGCTCTCTTTCGTGGTCTGCTGGTGCTACCTCGACCCCCAGGAAGAGTAATTTCACGTAATTTTGCATTTTCCTCTAATCAGGCGACCAGACTTGAGTTGTCCTCGCTCTTGGCTGTTGCCCTTTTTTCCCGGCCGTAGCCGTTCGCCGTCTGGCAAAGATTAAGCACGTAAATGAGTTCCCCTCCCCCTATAAGTCATTTCTGCCCCGCCCAACAGAACTCCCCTCCTTTCCCGGTTAGTATCTTCTCTTACACTCCCACTGAGTCCAGGAGAAGAAGCACCTACGGAGGATGGACTGTTTTTCCCTCTATTCGAGGTCTCTCCAACACTCCGATGATTTTCTGTATTGTTATAGATAGCTTGGGTCTAAATTACTCATTCCTGTATTACACTTTTCCCATCTGAATACTTTCTTTATGTGTTTCTCTTAAATTTCTCATCTTACTCTCTGGTCCACTTGTTAGTCATTACGGAACACTCTTCTATGGTAAAATACCTTTGAAAATTTCCTCTACGACATTTCTATGATTTAGCTAGCACTTCTCTCTCCCTCCTTTGACCAAATTTTTTTCTCTCAACACCCATATAGAAGGAGGAATTTCTTCGTTGTTCCAATTCCCATTTTTTCCCCCCATCTCGTATCTTCTCTTATCCCTTCATTATCTTCTATACTTTTATCTCCTCTTTCTTTCCTTCCTCCAGTTTTAACATTACAATATCTACTTACTCATTATTGATTTAAGATATCTCCCGTCTTTATGTTCCATTTTACCCACAGACGAACTTCCCCAATCCTTCTTTCTATTTTTTTCTCTGTCTCAAACCTTTTGTCAATAAAGTGTTCCTTACTGAAGATTTCTGAGCCGATTCCGTCGGTAAACTTCGGCATTATGACTATGTCTGCCCCCCCTTCCGAATCAGTCTTTTACCTGCTTAAACAACTTTTCTTCCAATAGTGGTTTACCATACTCTGAGCTTGACCCCCTGCACCCCCTCTTCTCCCCCCCCGGACTTGCAGTCTTTTCCCCTGAGTTTTTCTAAATTTTTTCGGTCGGGGTCACCAATATATCTTTCCCTCCAAACATGGATCCGAATCCTTTCGTTTTAAGTCCCGTAAAGATTCAAACTTCATACCCCCCACCCCCCAAGTCACGCGCAAAAGTTCGATTCTTCCTCTTTCCCCCTGGTTACTAGACGCGACGTTTTCTACCCCCCTCTGCCCCTTATGTTCTTTTTTGTTTCTATTTATCTGCTTGGTTGCAGCTTTCCCTTTATTCTCTTTTCTGACCGTCGCCTTCTGCTCCTTCTGACTGCCATTCTTCCCCCCCCCCCCTCCGCCCATAGAAACCAATAGCTGTGGCGCCTTCCCGGACCCTGCCAAAAGGCGCCCTTCGTTAGACCTCCTTCCTTCCTGGCCAGGTGCGTCTTGACTTTCGCCCCCGCTTCCCAACCTGTCATCCTAATTCATCCCAATTTCACCCATTGATGCCTATCCCCGGTCTCATTTTCACGCTTGCTTCCTCTTTGCTGTCATGAGGCCCCAGTTGATCACCTAGTGTTCGAGTTGTTTTGCGTGACTCCTTTAAACGAGCGGCTTGTCAACGTTGTCGTAACTGTGTTTGGAGAGTTCTCTTTTTTTTCCCTCGACCCCATGGTTTCGTACACAACCCCTCCTTTTCTAAAGCCGTTTTCCTTCCCCCTTAACTTGAGAAAGCGATGTCACGCGAGCCCCTAATATTCCCCTTCAGCGTTTTTCCCCGTCCGCTCTCCTATAATCTTGGTTAATGATGATAACCGTTTACCGGCGGCAGTGCCTTGGATACATTTTTCCGTGCCGGATTTTCTTTGACGCTCCTCTAAGCAGAGGATATGGCCGCTTCCTCCTTCTTCCTGTTTCCGCGTTTTCACATCCCCTCTGGCATTTAGACACCTGGCGCCTTGTCCGGTTGCCCCCCATCCTGATGCCCCCCTCGTCCCTCTTATCGGTTTGCTTTTCCCCCCCCCTTCTTCTCCTCTTTTGCAGTCCCTTTCGACACTAACGCATTTCACCCCCCCCAACCATCATTGTTGGCGGAAATGAGTGTCCCTGTGCCAATTTCTTAGCATTTAGATGTTTTGTGCCCGGATTTCTCTTTGTATTACAGTTGTTCGTATTAACCTCGCCTCTTCGCAGTTTGGGCCTTTTCGGACCCCCAAAATACTCCGTCGGCTTCTAAGGACCCCGTGGCTTTTCCCTTTTCAGATACGCCCCCCACACTTCTCCCCAGTCAAAACCTTGTCTTTTGATTGTTACGTCCGGGCCTGATTTGTTATGTTTTAGTTTCCTCAACACCCCTCTGAATCTTCCCACCTCATTCATGACCAGGTTTACTTGCCCATCCCTCCTCCTTCATATGTTTTTCTATCCCCTTCTCCCCCCCCCCTCTGGTGGCCCCCCCCCCTCCCCCCCCCCCTCGTCACGTACACGGTCTCCTCCTCCCCCCACCCCCAACCCCCTCCACGCGCGCACTTTTCCTCCCCGCAAGCTTCCCCCCACACGAGGGACAGAATCTTTGAACCTTTCCTTCCTTTGGCGTTTCAACGAATCCACTGTGTCTTTCCTTCTAAGCGTATAAAGCCCCTATGTCCCTGTTTGTTGGGTTCGCCCATTGATTCCCCGTCTTTCACCTTTTTTCTTTTTCGCAGCCCAAAGTTACCATTATTATGTAAAGTCATCTTTCATGACTAAGTAGTCCTTTCCCCCCTCCTCTACATTCCCGCTTTTGACCGGTGAAATTCGCCCTTGCTCTGTTTACTCA